>Ga0182007_10000055_pt1 | contig 91532 bp, 84 predicted proteins | sample Sormic07211113_1_FD_123023 | JGI IMG/M metagenome (GOLD analysis project Ga0182007, IMG submission 123023) | Rhizosphere microbial communities from Sorghum bicolor, Mead, Nebraska, USA - 072115-113_1 MetaG | ecosystem: Host-associated > Plants > Roots > Rhizosphere | place: USA: Nebraska...
CGCACATAGGTGTCGAGGATGCCTTCGCGCTCGACCGTGATCAGCGCCGTGCCCGAACGGAATGGCATGCGTACCTGCAAGCTTGCCTCCTGGCCCGGCTCATAGCGTTTCTTTTCAGGCAAGACGTCGATGCGGTCATTGTCGCTGGCATTGAACCACCAGTCGCCGCTGCCGGCCACCCACGTTTCGCGGTTGGCGACGGCCGCATTGCCGGACGCATCCTGCGTGCGGGCGCGCAACACCAGATTGCCGCTGGCCGGTGCCTTGACGTCGCAGATCAACAGGCCTTTATTATCCGTCTTGCCATTGCACGCAGGACCGAGCTTGACCACTTCGCTGCTGTTTTCATACGCATAGAAGCCGCCGATCAGGCGCCGGCGGTGCGAATAGCTGTTGCGCTGGAAGAAGTCGACGGCGACCGGGGCGTTCGCCACGGGCTTGCCATTGGTGCCCAGCACGGCCACTGTGAACTTGAAGGCATCCTTGCTCAAGGCCCAGGCGTCGGGCTTGATGCCGATCACATAGTTTGACGGCCACAGCGGCACGCGCGTGGCCACCGAGGCCGTCTCGCCATTTGCATCCTGGAAAGCCATTTCCGCCACCAAGTCGCGCGGCACGGACAGCTGCGGCAACTGGTCGATGACGATGCGCGCGCCGCCCGCCTTGTCCAGGGTCAAGCTTTGCGTGCGCGCAGCCGTGGCTCCCGGCCCGGCTGCTCCGCCACGGCCTTCGTCCTGCCACTCGCCTTCATCGTCGTCATAGCCCGTGCCCTGTTTCACCAGGCCTTCCTTCACGTCGCCATTGCTGAAGCTATAGTCGGGATAGTCGGCAAACGTCACGCTCTTGTCTTGCAGTACCGTGCGCAGCTTGACGGGCGCGTTGGTGGCCGCGCCGCCGGCAAGATACGTGATTTGCGCATCGAGGGCCAGCTGCTTTGCCTGCACGGCGGGCGCTTTCGGGCCCTGCAGCACGGCTTTCATGGTCGGCACGCGGAACGCTTCCACGCGGAAACTGCCGGATGGACGGCCCGCCATGGTGACGCTGTATTCGCCCTGCTTGGCGTCGGCGGGAATGACCCAGTCGCTTTCCGCCGTGCCGCTGGCGGACCAGCGCAGCGGTAACTGGTAGTTCTGGTCGCTGCCCTGGTGCGTGATGACGACGGAGGTGGCGCTGCCGGGGCCGTTGTTCTTGTCGACCAAACTCATGCCTTCGGCCGTGTGCTTGCGGATGAAATGCTTCATGTGCACGGTGTCGCCAGCGCGCAGCAAGGTGCGGTCGAATACCGTGGCCAGCAGGGTATTGTCGGCGCGCGTGTCGTCCGTGGGCAAGTTGAAACGCCAGGCTTCGATGCCGCCCACCCAGTCGGACAGGGTGAACGTCATGTCGCCGCCGCTGCGCGCACTGATAAAGTAGCGGCCATTGTTCTTGCAGCTGGAATTGGCCAGCTCGCCGGGAATATGCGCCACGCCGTCCGCGCCCGTGGCGCCCTGCCACAGCAGCTTGCCGGCGCAGTCGCGCACGGCCACTTGCGCTTTCGCAACAGGCGCCCCCTTGTCCAGCGACGTCACCCACACGAGCGACGATTGCGCGCCATGCTTGAAGTGGGCCGCCAGGTTCGTTACCAGCGCGGCCGTGCGGATATACGCGGTGGTCGGTTTGCCCAGCAACGCCTTGCCGAGGATGGGGCTGGCCAGCTCGACGACATAAAAGCCCGGTTTCAGCAAAGGAATACCGATCACTTCAAAGGTTTTCCTGCCATCGGGACGCGGCAGGCTGATGGGGCGCGTGCCGGCGGCGCCCGCCAGCACGGATTTGCTCATGTTGCCCGCATACTGGGCATACGGCTGCCAGTATTCTCCCCCGTCGCCATTGCCGGCCAGGCGCTGCATCCACTCGATGATGAACTTGTCGTCATTGTCGGGCACGCGCAAGGTGGCGCCCGTGGCGGCGGCCGAGGCTTGCGCGACTTCCTTGCCCGACAGCACGGGCTCGATATTGCGCACGCTGACGGGCAGCAAGCCGTCGCCCTTCGCTTCGATGATGCCGAACGGGGCCGGGAACTTCAGCAGCGGCGGCTGTTCGCCCGTGCGCACCGTCATGGGGAAGCGCGCGCGGTTGAGCAAGGCGCGGCCCGCATCGTCCTTCAAGCCCGGCGGCAAGCTCAGCACAAAGCTGCCCTGCACGGGGAATGGGCCATTGAAGACGGCGCCATACAGGAATTCCGCCTTTTCTTCCTCTTTTGAAATCGTCGGCGCATACGTCTTGCCGCCGCCCTTCAGGGTCATGGCGCGCACCAGCGACGCGCTCACGGGCGCGGAAAACTGTACGCGCATGGGCAGGAAGGGGATGCACTGCTCCTTCGGATTGCTGCGCTCGCAGCTGAACTTGGCCGTGAAATCGGGACGCGTTTTGAACTGCAGGGTTTGCGCCTTGTCCGTGGCGATGCCGCCGGCGCTGGCGATGCCCTCGCCCCACACGAGCGACACCTTGGCGTTGGCGGGGAAGCTGCGCTTGCATTGCAGCACGGTGACGGGCAGCGGCGGCGCGCCCTTGCTGGCGACGGGCATGCCCACTTTCCAGACCGTGCCCCGCTTCTTGAAGTAGACGGTCAGGTAGCGGTCGAGAAAACTCTTGCGCAGAGTCAATACCTGCTCCAGTTCCTTGCCTTTGAGCAAGCGCACGGGAATCTTTTCATTGATGCCATCGGCGCGGCAATACGCATTCGCGGCCACGCTGGCCTCGTTCGGCGCGGCGTCCAGGCCCAGCACGAAGATCTGGTTTTCATCGATGTACGGCTGGCCGTCATACGGTACGGCCTCGACGATGGCCGGGCCGCCCGTGGAAAAGCGGTACGACGCCGTGCCCTGCAAGGCCTGGCCCGCCAAGTCCTTCAGCCCCGGCTTCAAGGTAAAGCTGCACGCCACGCCGGCCGGCAAGTCGCGCTCGAAATCGAAGTTCCAGTTGCGCTCGTCAGCCCAGCGCCCCGCGCCCGCCACCACGGCCGGCTCGGCATTGCCGCAATCGATGGCGAACGGCGCGGGCAAGCCCATGTCGCCGAACGGCACCATCGGCGTGGCGAACTGGGCCCGCACCTGGCGCACGGCCTTGACCGTGCCGCTGGGCGAAAACAGGGACACGCCGCTATCGGCCCAGGCCGGCGCCGCCAGGCCCAGCGACAGCAGCAGGCACAGCTTGCCAGACAGCGGGGAAGTAAGAACACGGGACAGGTCAGGCACGGGTAACTCCTTGATGAAAAGTGGCGGAGCTGGCTGCGACGCACAAAAGTTGCCTGGCGGAAGCACTGAAAAGCAACAGAACGCGGCAGGAATACAACATCAATGTAATATTAGTTATCAAGCTCATCATTGTTGCTAATATACAGTGGCATGCAGGTAACAAGTCGTACGATTGCCTCGTGCCGCGGCGCCAGAAAATGGGCGTAAAAGTTTCACCAAGAAAATTAGTTTTTTTCAACACCAAAGTATTTGTCGTGAATCTGCAACACCATTGATATACCACAATGCTTTGTGCGCCAGCGCACCGACCGGTTGAACCTGCAACCGTATTCTCTAGTCCAACAGCAGTGCATTTATCGCAAGAAAGCGCACCTGGAAGTGTGGTCTATCTCTAGCAATAGCACGTGTAGCAAGATGTCGTTTTGATGCTGTAGAGAAAATCTCTTATCAACGTTGGGAGTTACTTGTGAATAATCTAAAAAAAATCGCCGTTGCCGCCGCAGTCCTGTGCTCCGCCCTCGGCGCACAGGCCCAGGAAATCAATCCCTCCTGGTATATTCAACCTAGCATCAACGCACTCAAGCCAGATTCCGACTTCGCCACGGATAAAACCGGCTATGGCGCAGGCTTGCGCTTCGGTAAGCCTGTTTCCCAGGACTGGGATATCCAGCTGGGTACCACGTATGCCCGCTCCAAGGATGGCGGTCAGCGCTACCAGCAAAACACGCTGGGCGTAGACGGCTTGTACATGTTCTCGCGTAAAGCCTTCCGCCCCTTCCTGCTGGTCGGTGCCGGCATGCAGCGCGACAAGGACACCAGCTTCGCCTTCGGTGAACGCACGAAGAGCTCGCCATACGCGAGCGTGGGCCTGGGCTTCCAGTCCAGCATCACGGATCAGCTGTCCATCCAGGCCGACGTGCGCAATGTGCACGGCTTCCTGCGCGGCAATACCTTCGATCCGAGCAGCAAGTCCAACAACTACTACGTCACCGTGGGCCTGAACTACGCGTTCGACAAACCGGCTGCCCCGCCACCACCACCGCCACCACCGCCAGTGCGCGAGGAAGTCGTCGTGGTCGTGCCGCCGCCACCACCGCCACCGCCGCCAGCACGCTTTGAAAAAGTGACGATGTCGGCAACGGAACTGTTCGCGTTCGACAGCGCCAAGCTGGGTCCGACACAGACCAAGCTCGACGAAATCGCCCGCGTGCTGAACGCATCGCCGGACGTCAACAACGTCGTCATCAGTGGTTATGCCGACCGCATCGGTTCGCCCAAGTACAACCTGAAACTGTCGCAGCAACGCGCTGATGCAGTCAAGGAATACCTGGTCGCCCACGGTGTGGCCGCCAACCGCCTGACGGCCGAAGGCAAGGGCTCCACCAATCCTGTCGTCACCTGCAACAACAAGAAACGTGCCGACCTGATCAAGTGCCTGGAACCTAACCGCCGCGTTGAAGTGGAACAGATCACCATCGAACGCCGCGTGCAGTAAGCTCGACAGTGGTACGCCACTTGTGAATAAAAAAAAGGGGCGCGAGCCCCTTTTTTGCATTGAAAGCCATCATGAATTTCTCTACCCGCTATCCCAGACTGGCCGGCCTGGCGCCGTTCAGCAAGCAGATGCGCAGTGTCATCGTCTGTTCCGTCACCGAATGGCTGGAGCACCGCGCCTCGAGCAAGGGTGCCGCCCTCGCCTACTACACCCTGTTTTCCATCGCCCCCATCCTCGTGCTGGTGATCGCCATCGCCGGCTTTTTCTATGGCCCCGCCGCCGCGCGCGGCGAGCTGATGGGACAACTGCAGGGATTGCTGGGCACGCAGGGCGCCGAAGCCATCCAGCTGGTGCTGGCCGGCGCGAAAAACCATGAACAAGGCCGCATCGCCACCCTCATCGCCAGCGCCCTGCTGCTGTTTGGCGCCACCAGCGTGTTTGCTGAGCTGAAGGCCAGCCTCGATGAAATCTGGCAAGTGCCGCCCCTGAAGGAAGCGGGCGCCTGGGATATGGTGCGCACGCGCTTGCTGTCGTTCGGCCTGGTACTGGTGCTGGCCTTCCTGCTGATGGTGTCGCTGGTGGTCAACGCCGCCATGGCCATCCTCGCCAACTTCTGGGAAGGCGTGTGGAAGGACACGGCCGTGCTGTTTACCATCCTGTCGAACCTGATCGGCTTTGCCGTCATCGCCAGCCTGTTTGCCGTCATCTATAAGATGCTGCCGCGCGTGCGCCTGTCCTGGCGCGACGTGGTGATCGGCGCCGTGGGCACGGCTTTCATGTTTTCACTGGGGAAATATGCGATTGGCGTGTATATCGGCAACAGCGGCGTGGCCAGCAGCTATGGCGCGGCCGGTTCGCTGGTCGCCCTGCTGCTGTGGGTGTATTACTCAGCGCAAATTTTCTTCCTCGGAGCCGAGTTTACGCGCCAGTTCGCCCTGCAACTGGGCAGCATGAAGGATATGCCGAAGACGGATGACGGCGACGTGCAAGTGAAGATCCTGAAACGCCACCAGTCGTAAATCGGCGTTCCGGATGCGACAACGGCGCCCGCGGGCGCCGTTGTTCTTGGCATTGCCGCAAGCTATTCGCCCAGCAGTTCCGCCACCACTTCCATGCCTTGCACGCGCTCGGCCACGACCTTGACCATGACGATGATGGGCACGCCCAGCAGCAAGCCCCATACGCCCCATAGCCAGCCCCAGAACAGCAGACTGACGAAGACGGCCGTGGGATTCATGCGCGCGATGCGCCCCGTCATCCAGGTGGTGACGAAGGTGCCCACCAGGGTGGCGATGGCCATCGACGTGCCCGTCACCAGCAAGACCATTTCCAGCGATTCGAACTGCAGGAAGGCGACCAGCCCCGTGGCGATGGTGATGAGCAAGGGGCCGAAGTACGGCATGATGTGCAGCAAGCCGGCCACGATGGCCCAGGCGCCCGCGTTTTCCAGGCCGATCACGCGCAGGGCGATCCACATCAGGACGGCCAGCAAGACATTCGTGACGAGCAGCATGAACATATAGTTCTGGATCGAGGTATTGATGTCTTCCAGGATGTGCACGGTGACCTTCTTGCGGCTGAGCGACGGTCCCGTCAGCTTGACGAGCTTGCGCTTGAAGGTGTCGCCCGACAGCAGCAGGAAAAACACGAGGAAGATGACCATCGTCGCCTGGCTGAGGAAGCCCACCAGGCCCAGCGACCCGGCCCAGACCCAGTCCATGATCTTGAAGTTGGGCGCCTCGGCCGCGGCGGCGCGGCGGTTGTTGCGGCGCGCTTCGGCGCCGGCGGCCACTTGCTCGATCTCATTGGCCACGGCCTGCATTTTCTGGAAGGTGCTGTTCTTGCCGCCCGTATTGGCGGCGATCAGCCGCGACAATTTATGCGTGGCGGCCGGCAGCTCTTCCACGATGGATTCGAATTCGCCCTGCACGCGTTCGACCACGACGATGGAACCGAACAGTATCAGGGCCGTGACGGCCGTGGCGCCGATGGCGCGCGGCAGTCGCAGCTTTTCCAGCCAGGCGACGACGGGATTGAGGGTATAGGCAATGAAAATGCCGAAGATGACGGGAATGAGGAATTTCTGTGCCCACTGCAGCGCATAAATGAAGCTGACGGTGGCGATGATGCCCAGGGCCATGCCACGCGCATTGACGTGCAGCGGCAAACGCAGGGATGCGTCCGGGTGCTCCACGGGCGCGCCGGGAGGTGGCCCGGCAGGCTCGGTGGAGGCAGCCGCCACCGGCTCGGGCGGGGTATCTGTAGGCTGGATATGCATGCGATTCCCGCGACGGTCGGTGGAGGGCCGCAGTGCCAGCCGTGGGGCTGGCCGCTGCGGCAGGTCAGGCCATTACTTGACGCGGATGTCGTTTTTTACCGACTTCACGCCCTTGACGCCACGGGCAACTTCACCCGCTTTGGCGGCATCGGCTGGCTGGGCCACGAAGCCGCTCAGCTGAACCACGCCCTTGAAGGTTTCAACGTTGATTTCCGTCGATTTCAGGGTAGGCTCGTTGAAGATGCTGGCTTTCACTTTGGTGGTGATGGCCGCGTCGTCGAGGTATTCGCCCGTGCCTTCTTTGGTTGGGGTCGATGCGCAGCCTGCAACGGCGAACAGGGAAGCGACGAAAAGGCCAGTAGCGATAGATTTAGTGAATTTCATGGTTTTTTCCTTAGGAGTGGTCAATCAATGTGCTCACAATGAGCTTCTTATACCAGTGTGGTGACTGCGCGCCGGACGGAGCTCAGTAGCCAAACTGGGTTTTTGCAGCCTTGATACAGTCATCCTTGGCTGCGCCGGCTAATGCATCGCATTTTTCTGTCGCGACCTTGTACTCGGCTTTTCTTTTTGCTTCACGCGCATCGCTGCGCGCTTCGATAACTTTCTTGTCTGCCTTGGCATCGGCCAGGGCCGCCACCTTGGTGGACTTGGCCAGCTTGACGCAGACATCCTTGTCGTTGCCCGTCAGCGCATTGCAGCGGGCCAGGTCGACGTCGTAATTGGCATCGGCAATCTTGATGCGCGCCTTGGTGTAGGCACGCAGGGTATTCGTGTATTGCGCCTGCGCCACTGCTTCATCGTAGGCGCGCACGGCCTTCGCTTCGGCGATGCAGACATCCTTCGGGTTGCCCGTGATTTTTTCGCACTCGGCATGCGCCAGCTTGTAATTCAGGCCCGCCTGCTCGTTGGCCGCCTTGTAGGCTGCTTTCGCTTCCGGCGTGGCAGCCACTGCCTGGCCGCCCCAGGCGGCACATGCCAGGCTGACGACGATGGCGGTGAAAAGCTTATTCTTGTTCATGTTGTATTTCTCCCTGGTGGTACCAAGCATGTCTGCTTGGCATGACTACCGTTTTACGTGGATCGTCTCCGTTCTTCTGTACGCTGCCGTACACAAGCAATTTATTTTGAAACAAGCAGGCAAGTAGGGGGAAATAACAACGCTTATGCAGAAATCCGGCCATGCAGCGATCGCGCCGGCAGCAAATAAGTACGTGCGGCAGCGTACAGACCAGGGAAAGGGCCGTGACTAAGATGGCACTACACCCTCACCTCGTCAGGAGAATAAAATGAAAACCAACGCCACCTTGGCTGCACTGATGCTTGCCGCCACCGCCGTATTGAGCGGTTGCGCCACCGGTCCTTCACAGTCACAACAATATTACCCGGCCAACCAGCCTGAGTCCGCCATGTACGGCACCGTCGATTCCATCCAGATCGTGCAGGGTGGCGGTCAAACCAGCGGCGCCGGCGCCGTGGTCGGCGGCATCGCCGGCGCCCTGCTGGGCAATACCATCGGCTCGGGCGGCGGACGCACGGCCGCCACCGTCGCGGGCGCCGTCGCCGGCGGCGTGGTGGGCAACCAGGTGGAAGGCCGCAGGCAGCAAGCCCAGGCTTACCAGATCAGCGTACGTCTCGACAACGGCGAATACCGCACCGTGGTGCAGGACAACGCGAATGATTTGCGCCCAGGTAACCGCGTGCGCGTCGTCGACGGCCGCGTCTACCGCTATTAATCCCCTGGCCAGGCTTGCCCGCAAGCCTGCGCCGGACCATGCACCAACTAGGAGATACCATGGGCACCATCATTCTGATCATCTTGATCCTGGCCCTGGTCGGCGTCCTGCCTACCTGGCCGCATAGCCGCAACTGGGGTTACGGCCCCAGCGGCATCGCCGGCCTGGTCGTAGTGATACTGATCCTGCTATTACTGACGGGCAGGTTGTAAAAAAAGGCGCTGCGGCGCCTTTTTTATTTCAAGGAGGAAATATCATGACTATCCACAACACACTCTTGGCCACCCTGTTCGCCTGCAGCGTGGCACCGCTGGCACTGGCGCAGACGGCCACGCCGCAACCGGGCGATCCGCAACGCTGGTACCAGGAAGACAGCACGGCGCAAGCCCAGCTGCGCACCCTGCGCAAGGAAATCGCCGCCGCCCTGGCCGAGGCCAAAAAAGCCTGCCGTCTGGAACCGTCCGCCGCGCGCGCCAGCTGCCTGAAGGATGCACAGGATACTTACCGGCAAGACATGGCGAACGCGGAAAAACTGCGTGTAGCGGCGCATCCGCAGTGATATGCCGTTTCCGGCAACGCCTGATCAGGCGGCGTCGCGTTCGTATGGCGGCAACTCGTGCACCACGAGCGGCGTGTCTTCCGTGACAAAGGCCAGCCAGCCGGCCGCCTTGATCGCGCGCAAGCCATCCTGGTAGCCCTGCTCCCAGCGCCACTCGATGGAGCCCTTGGAGAAATTGATATCCTTGGCCGCCATGTGCCAGTCGCGCCCCGCATACGGCAGGCGCACGATGTGCATGGTGCTGTCGCAGCCCAGCGCGACGAGTTCTTCCGTCTGCTGGCGGTTGTGTGCGCTGTCAGGCAGCTGGGCATACAGTTCGCGCAATTTGTGCTGCAAGGTATGCGTATTGACGTAATCTTCGATATGCCGCTTCGAGCGCGACGCGAAGGTGACGTCCTTTTGCCGCGTCTGCACTTCATCGAGGGTGGTCGGTTCCGGCCCCTCGGAGCTCCACAAGTCCACCATGAAGACCAGGGTGTCGACGTGGGGCGTGTCGTCGAGCACGGTTTCCAGCGGCGTGTTCGAGTACAGGCCGCCATCCCAATATAAATCGCCATCGACGCGCACGCCGGCAAAGCCGGGCGGCAAGGCGCCGCTGGCGCGGATATGGTCCGCCGTCAGCGGCTGCCGCTGGCTGTCGAAACTGGTGAGGCTGCCGCATTTGACGCGCAGGGCGTTGACCGTCAGGCGCATGCCGCCGGGCTGGTTCAGGTAATCGAAATCGACCAGCTCCTCGAGGGTGCTGGCCAGCTCGCTGGTGTCATAAAAGCTGGCCTCTTCCGGCTTGACGGCGATTCCCGCGGAGAACAGGCTGAAGATGCGCGGCTTGAAGAAGCCGGGCACGCCGCGCAGCACCGTATCGAGCGTGGCCAGCCAGATGTTCGAACGGCGCTGCTGGTCCGAAACGAGGTTCATGTCGACGCTGTCGCGGTGCGCCACGCGCTGCCAGAACTGTTTCAGACGCACGAGCCTGTCCTCGTGTTTGTTGCCGGCCAAAATGGCGGCATTGATGGCGCCGATCGAGGTGCCCACCACCCAGTCGGGCGCCAGGCCATGTTCGTGCAGCGCGTGATAGACGCCGGCCTGGTAGGCGCCCAGCGCACCGCCGCCCTGCAGCACCAGCACGATGCGCAGCCGCGAGGGATTTAACTGATTGATCGGTGTCTTTGAATTCGTCATCAAGATGGCCCCTCTATCGCCGCGCGAAGTACGGCGTGAATCATTGTAAGGGATTGCGCCTGCCCGTGCCGGACGTTGGGTACGGGCAAAAAAAACGCCGTCAATGACGGCGTTCCTGTGCTACATGGCTGGCGTTCAGCGCTTGCGGCGCAGCCAGCTGGCGGCAACGGCGGCCACGGCCACGAGGACCAGGGCCGGCTTGACCAGCTTCTTGCGTCCGATAAACGATAGCGCCGTCAGCACGTAAGGCATGGCGCCTTGCAAACGCATGCCGCCCGGCGCCAGCAGGGACTCGACGCGGTGGCCGGCAAAGCCGACCGCCGTTTCGACCACGCCCTGCAGCAGCGATTCGGGACGCAGGGCGTAGCCCACGTTGGCGCGCGCATGCACGATGCCCACGCGATACATTTCGCCCTGGGCGATCAGCATGCGCTTGCGGGCGGCTTGCACCGCCATTTTGTCGTTTTCCGACATGAATTCTCCTCGTAAGGCCGCTTACATCAGCATGTCGCGGTCAGCCTTCAATTCCGCCATGGTGGCGGGCATGGACAGCTTGCCTTGACGCAGCATGGCGCGCGCATACATGACCAGGATGATGGCCAGCAGTACGAACACGACCGTCATGATCGCCAGGATCTTCCAGCCCAGGCTATCCCAGGCCAGGAAGACGATCAATACGCTGCCGTAAGCGATGGCAAACAAGCCCGCCACCGTCGCCAGCGCGAAAATGACCACCAGCTGCAGCATGTGATTGCGCACTTCCGACAGCTCGATGGTGGCCAGTTCCAGCCGCGACAACATCAGTCCGACGGCGTTCTTGGCCAGGCCGGCGACCGAGCCGATCAATCCCGGCCCCTGGTGAGACGAAGCAGACTTGTCCATATCGCTCCTGACAATGGATTACTTGCGGCCCAGGATGAAGCCGACCAGTACGCCGACGCCAGCGGCGACGGCTACCGTGCGCCATGGGTTTTCCTTGACATAACCGTCCGCCTGGGAGGCGAGCTGCTTGGTAGCGACGATGGCCGACGCTTGCGCTTCGTGCGCCTTGGCCAGGGCCGCGTCCAGGGTTTTCATGCCCTTGATGCGCACTTCGTCGGCTTTTTCGCCCGTCAGGGCTGCAGCGGCGCTGAACAGGGCTTGCGCATCCTTGACCAGGGTCTTGACATCGTTATTGACGGTGGTGATATTGTTTTCCAACATGGTTTAGCTCCTTAGCTGTGGATGAATGTAGTTACTATACCTACTTTACTCAAAAACACTATTCCATTAGATCGCGCATATCATCGGCGTGCTCTTCCTCGACAGCCATGATTTTGATCAACAAATGGCGTGTGGTCGGGTCCTTGTCGCCGATTTTGACGATCATCTGGCGATACGACTCGATCGCTACCCGTTCCGCGATCAGATTGGCACGCACCATGCTTTGCACGTCTTCGGAGTCATCATACTCGGCATGGCTGCGCGCAAGCAATGTTGCAGGATTAAAATCTGGCTTGCCATTCAATTGCACGATGCGTTCGGCCAGCCAATCGGCGTGCTCCTGCTCCTGTTGCGCATGCTCAAGGAACTCGGCCTTGATGGTGCCATTGTCGCGCCCGCTCACGGTGTAGTAATGGCGTTTATAGCGCGCAATACACACCAGTTCGGTGGCCAGCGCCCCATTCAACAGGGTGATCAACTCCTGGCGGTCGCCCTGGTAACCGGCCGTCACGGCGCCGTCGTCCAGGTTTTTGGCGGCAGCGCGGATGGCGGCCGTATCGATGCCAGCTGGAATCTCAACAGATGTTTGGGTCATGATGCTTCCTTTCAAGTATTGCATGGGTATCCACCGGCCAACTTTCGGCCGGTGCTGCCTTTCTACTGCCGCGTCAACTGGCGCGGCTTAGCGGCGGGCGGGAATGGCCGTGTTGTCCTCGGACAAGACGATTTCCACACGGCGATTCAGCTGGCGGTTTGCCGCCGTATCGTTGCCGGCGGCCGGATAGGCGGCGCCATAGCCTTTCGTGGCGATACGGTCGCGGCTGATGCCTTGCTCCAGCAGCGCATTGCGCACGGATTCGGCGCGGCGTTGCGACAATTCCAGATTGTGCGCGGAACCACCCGTGCTATCCGTAAAGCCTTCGATCAGCACGGTGCGCTGCGGGTTGTTTTTCAGCACCTCGGCCAGCTTGCGCGCCGTATTCATGCCATCGGCCGTCAGGTTCGCCTTGTCCGTGCCAAACAGCACGTCGCCCAGGGTAATGACCATGCCGCGTTCGGTTTTCTTGGCGGCCAGGTCGGCCAGCTGTGCTTCGAGTCCGGCGGCGCGCGCTTGCGCATCGCGGGCCGATGCTTCGGCAGCCTGAGCCTGGGCCTTGGCCGCTTCCGCATCCGCTTGCGCCGTCTGGGCGCGGGCCGTGGCCTGGTCAGCCTGCTGCGTGCGTGCATCGAGGCGCAACTGGTCGCGCTGCTTGCCGGCGTTGGCGATATCGGCTTCGGCCGCTTTCTGCTTGGCGACTTCTTGCGCCGTGGCTATCTTTTGCTTGGCCAGGTAGGCCAGCTTGTCGACTTTTTCGCTATCTTCCTGGCGCGTAGCGGCGGCGTTTGCCGCTTCCAGCGCAGCGCTCGCTTCGCGGAATTCGCGCGGCGCATAGGTCGATACCATCGGGTTCGATTGCGCCGCCATGTAGTCGCCGCGCGTCTGGTCGAGCAGACTGGTGGTGGTCGGTGCGGAGCTGCAGGCGGCAACGAGGGCGGCCATGGCCAGCAGGCCGGGAATGGTGGTGTAGGTAGCTTTTTTCATGATCGGGTCCTGTTATTGTTGTTAGTTATTGTTTTGGGGCTTGCTGATTGGCACGGTCGAGTTCTTCGCGCATGACGCGGATGTTCTCGTTGATTTCATCGGCGGCGCTGGTGGCCTTGGCCGAGTTGGCCTTGCTTTGCGCCAGCTTGGCATCGGCTTGCGCCTGGTCGGCCAGGTCGCGCGCCGTCTTGTAGTCACGGTCTTTCAGGGCCTGGTTAGCCATGCGCATTTTTTCGCGGGCCGAACGCATTTCATCGGGTGCCAGGTCGGCGGCGCCAGCGCTGGCGGCGTTATAGACAGCGGCGCGCGACACGGCGACATCGGCCGTGGCTGGCGTTTTCAGGCTGGAGCAGCCCGTCATCAGGACAACGGCCGTGGCGCAGGCGGCCAGGGCGGCCAGTGGGGAAATCTTGAAATCTCGGTTTGTCATTTTTTTTCTCCTGGAGAATGTTTAAGCGGTAGGTATCAACGTCGGTACATCTGGAATCAGGAACTGCGTTTGATGTATGACGTTATAGGCTCTGGCTCCCCGCATATCCGTTCGGTGCCGCACATAGAGTAGGAAATCGACAATACTTGCATCGGCAACGTGCGCCAGCGCACGTGCCGGACCGCAAAAGCGAGAAACGGGCCCGGCTTTGGAGCGATTCCTGTAGCATCGTGAATACTTGTCCAGAAAGAATCGTCCACCATGCAACTGTCCCGCCGCCAGAAAATCGCCCTCGCCAGCACTGCCGTGCTCATCGCCCTGCCCGTCACGGCCGCCGTCGTCCTGCTCAATATGGACTGGAACCGCGCCAAGCCCTGGCTCAACGCGCGCGCCAGCGAAGCGCTGGGACGGCCCTTCACCATTGCCGGCGACCTGTCGCTGACGTGGCAGCAGCCAACGGCGGCGGGGCAACAAAGCTGGCGCGCCTACCTGCCGTGGCCGCACTTGCAGGCAAAGGACGTGCGCCTGGGCAACCCGAGCGCCATGGCCGGGACGGGTGAGCAGGCGCAGCTGGCCAGCGTCAGCCAGCTGGCGTTTTCGCTCAATCCCCTTGCCTTGCTGGACAAAAAGATCGTCATCCCCGAATTGCGTTTCGACACGCCGCAGGTGAATTTGCTGCGCAACAAGGACGGCAAGAACAACTGGACCTTCGACAAGCAGGAACAGCCATCGCCGTGGCAGCTGGAACTGCAAAGCGTGGTCTTCAGCAAGGGCACGGTGATGCTCGACGATGACGTGACGGGCACGGCCATGCGCGCCGATGTCGACACCATCGCCGGCGATACGCGCTACGGCATCGCGTGGACGCTATCGGGCAAATACCATGGCGAAGCCATCAAGGGCGGCGGCAAGGCGGGCGGCGTGCTGTCGCTGCAGCAGCAAGGCACGCCCTTCCCCATCCAGGCCGACATGCGCGCGGGCGGCAGCAGCATGGCCATCGAAGGCACCCTGACGCGTCCGGCGGACCTGGCCGCGCTCGACGTGCGCCTGAAGCTATCGGGGCCCAGCATGGCCCGGCTGTATCCCTTGACGGGCGTGTTGCTGCCGGAAACGCCGCACTTCAGCACGGAAGGCCATTTGACGGGCACGCTGGCACCGCGCGGCGGCGAATGGGTGTATGACAAGTTCAGCGGCAAGGTGGGTTCGAGCGACGTCGAAGGCAGGCTGGCCTTTTCCGCCAGCAAGCCGCGCAAGCGCCTGACGGGAGAAGTCCATTCGCGCCTGCTGCAATTTTCCGACCTGGGCCCGCTGGTGGGCGCCGATTCCAGCGCCAGCAAGAAGGAGCGTGGCGTGCCGTCGACGCAGCCGGCCGGCCGCGTGCTGCCGGTGGAAACGTTCAAGACGGAGCGCTGGACCAGCCTGGACGCCGACGTGCGCTACACGGCCGACAAGATCACGCGCGACGCCGATCTGCCGATCAGCAAGCTCGACACGCATGTGGTGCTGACGGACGGCGTGCTGTCATTGACGCCGCTCAACTTCAATGTGGCGGGCGGCACCCTGAGCTCGCAGATCAAGCTCGACGGCAGCGGCAAGGTCATCGCCAACGGCATCGCAGCCGAACTCAAGGCCAGCGCCCGCCATCTGCACATCCAGCAACTGTTTCCCCGCCTGCCGGCCCTGCAAGCGAGCGTGGGCGAAATCAATGGCGACGCTTCGCTGTCGGCTACGGGCAATTCCGTCGCCAGCCTGCTGGGCAGCTCGAACGGCGAAGTGCGCGCGCTGATCAACCGGGGCAGCATCAGCAAGCTGCTGCTGGAAGAAATGGGCTTGAATATCGGCAGTGTCGTGCTGGCCAAGCTGGCTGGCGACAAGCAGGTCAAGCTCAATTGCATGGCCGCCGACTTCGCCGTCACCAAGGGATTGATGCAGACGCGCCAGTTCATCGTCGACACGGATGACGCCGTCCTGCATATCGATGGCACGGTGAACCTGGCCGATGAACGGCTGGACCTGACCTTGCGGCCGGACAGCAAGGGCTTGCGCATCTTCTCGCTGCGCTCGCCCCTGTACGTGCATGGCACTTTCAGCAAGCCCGACGTGAGCGTCGACAAGGGCGTGCTGGCCTTGCGCGCCGGCGGCGCCCTGGCGCTGGCCGTGGTGGCGCCCGTGGCGGCACTGCTGCCGCTGGTCAATACCGGTCCCGTCGAAGACAGCGAATGCGCGGCGCTGCTGGCCCAGGCGCGCGTCAAACCGGTGGCGCCGAAACCGGGCAAGACCGCGCGCAAACACCGCTGAACAAGAGGGAAAGAGAAGGCAGCCGTGCACGATTACAATTGTTACACCCCTATGTGCGTTGCCGAACAGACCCTGCCTTGTCACAATCCTATTCTGTGATCGTGCCTGAAACACCCAAGACGTGGCGATACGAAGTCCCACCGGCTCATACCAAGCCGGCGCCACGAGGTCCGAATTCATAGGAGAACTATCATGCAAATCATTAAAAAAATCGCCGCTACCACTTCCGTTGCCGCTCTGCTGCTGAGCTTGACTGCTTGCGCCAACATGTCCGGCCAGGATAAAAACACGGCCATCGGCGCCGGCGTCGGCGCCGTTGCCGGTTCCGTGCTGACGGGCGGCAGCGCCATCGGCGCAGTCGGCGGCGCCGCTGTCGGCGGCGTAATCGGTAACCAGGTCAAGCCGAAGTAATCGGCCATCCGAAAAGCGGGGTGGGTGCGCAAGCGCCTGCCCCGCTTTTTTGCGTCCGGCTCCGTTAAGGAAATTGAAAAGTTATTCTGAGGAAATTAGACGAAGACGTTGGCCATGCCGATGGCGCCGCTATCCTTGACCAGTTCGTAGCATCGGCAAGAAACGGCTTCCAGGCCGGCGGAATCGAGAATTTCGATGTTGCCGCGGCTGTAGGTAATCAGTTTTTGCTGTTGCAGCGCGCTGGCCGCCTTGGTCACGCCGACGCGCCGCACGCCCAGGGTATGGGCGAGGAATTCATGCGTCAGGTGAAATTTTTCGGACTGCAGGCGGTCGCGCGTGATCAGCAGCGAACGGGCCAGGCGCGCCTCGAGCACGTGGAAACGGCTGCAAACGGCTATCTGGATGGCTTGCGCCAGCAAAGTGTCCGTGTAGCGGTACAGCAAGCGCTGCAGGGACTCGAGCTGGGCGAACTCGGCGCAAAAATCGGCCCGCGCGATGCGGCTGGCCGTGCCGGAACGTTGCACCACGGCCCGGACTTGCGCCAGGTCGTGGCCCAGCGCGACGGACGCGCCCAGCACGCCTTCGCGGCCGACGGAGCCCACTTCCAGCGTCATGCGGCCTTCCGCCACGGCCAGCAGCGAGATCAGGCAGTCGCCGGGGAAGTAGATGTGGCCGATAGGCTGGCCCGGTTCGTACAGCACCTCGCCCACCTCGACCGTGACGGTATCGAACAGCGCCGTCAGGTGCCGCAAGTCGTGCTCGGGCAGGCTGGCCAGCAGGCGGTTGCCGGCGTCAAGCGCGCCCGCAGGCGTGCCCAGGCCGGATCGGCCTGTATCGCGGGACAGGGTCATGCTGGCGTTCGTTAGTGGCATTGCTTTTCCTTGGTGTCGTTACAACTCGACATAATTTTTACTTAGCCTACGGTGCCCTACCGTCCATGTATGTACGGTGACGCACGGAAGCGCGGCAAGCGGTACAGCACACTGGCAATACACGCGAATCGCACGGATAACACGGATAACACGGATAACACGCACTACCCATTTCATTATTTTAAAAAAACCAAGGAGCTCTCCATGACTACCACCACCAAATCCCTCCATCCGCTGGTACTGGCCGCCGCCGTCGCCGTCCTGCTGTTTTGCGGCGTGGGCACGGCGGCCCTGATGGGCTGGCTGCCCTCGTCGCAGGGCGATAGCCAGCCACTGGCGGCCAGCACTTCCGCCGAACAGATGGCCAACCTGCAGGCGAACCAGCCGCAAACGAACCTGCAGCCCGCCGGCGCACAGCCGCTGGCTGCCCTGCCGCCACAACAACAGCCACAGCAGCAGCAGCAGCCGGTGCGCCAGCCGCAACAGCAGTACGCGGCCGCCCCGGCGCCGGCACCGCAGGTATGCGGCAATTGCGGCGTGATCGAAGCCATCCATGAAGTCAATACGCGCGCCGAAGGCAGCGGCGTGGGCGCGGCCGGCGGCGCCGTCGTCGGCGGCTTGCTGGGCAACCAGGTCGGCGGCGGCCACGGCAGGCAGTTGGCCACCGTGCTGGGCGCCGTAGGCGGCGCCGTGGCCGGCAACCAGATCGAAGGCAGCGTGCGCGCCACGCGCAGCTACAACATCGTCGTGCGCCTCGATAACGGCAAGACGCGCACCGTGCACCAGAGCGCCGCGCCGAACTGGCGCCAGGGCGACCGCGTGCGCGTCGTCAACGGCGGCTTGCGCGCCATCGGCTAAGCTCTTGGCGGCCAGCGCGCCGCCCGCCCGCGCAGCAAATCACACACGCCCGGCCTGTCCGGGCGTTTTCTTTTTAGCAATGTTCGTTGGCGTACAGATGAGCTTGCCGTCCCGCGAGATGATGCATTCAAGAAAGTTCAACGAATGCCTTCAAGGAGATGCGATGGAAAACGACAAGACAGGCAGTCGCCGGATCTGGCTCGGCTTTATCGGGGGCGGCATACTGGCTACCGCGCTGGGCTTCTGCGCGCTGGACCTGGCGCCCGCGGCCAGCAGCGCCCCCGTGTTTGGCGTCATGCTGCTGCTGACGGGCGGCATGGTCAGTTGCCTGGCCGGCGCCGTCGGCATGGCCGGCATGCTGGCCTGGATACCGGGCATGGATGGCGAGCAGGAACGCCGGCCTATGCGCGAGAGCAATATGGCCAAATACAGCAAATAAGTTAGGTAATCAGTCAGCTAAATAAGGCTTGTGTACGGCACCGTACAGAAAATTTCAGAAACAAAGTAGACAATAAGTCATGGCATCAGCGTTCAGCGACCCAGTCGCCGCGCAATGACAAAAACCGATGACAGCACAAGGCCAAGGCAGTCGCCGTCATCCACACATTACTCTCGGAGGACACATCATGCTGTATACAATCGCCGTCGTACTCATTATTCTTTGGCTGCTGGGCCTGGTAACTTCTTATACCATTGGCGGCTTCATCCACATCCTGCTGGTCGTCGCGGTCATCATGATCCTGCTGCGCCTGATCAGCGGGCGCGGTTTATAGAGGCTGGCGCACTGGCCAGACAGGGCGGCGCGCGTGCAAACGGGCGCCGCCTTTTTGCCGCCTTGTGCGTCCATGTGCGCGCACTGGCACGCCGCCGCATTTTGCAGTAACGTGTGCAGGTAGTTCTGGGTATGTCCCAATAACAAAACTAGGAGAAAATCCATGAAAGAAGCATTCAAAAAAGGCCCTGGCGCCAAATCCCTGATCGGCATGCTGGTGATCGCGCTGGCCGCTACCGGCTGCGCGGACATGTCCTCGACACAACGCGGCACGGCCACGGGCGCCGGCATCGGCGCAGGCCTCGGTGCCTTGATCGGCGGCACTACCGGTGGCGGCAGCAGCGGCCGCACGGCCGGCGGTGCCCTGATCGGTGCGGCCGCTGGCGCCGTGGTCGGCAATATCTGGTCGAACCGCATGGAAAACCAGAAGCGCGCGATGGAGCAAGCGACACAGGGTACTGGTGTGCAAGTGTCGCAGACGGCCGATAACCGCCTGAAAATGGAAATCCCGAGCGACATTTCCTTCGATACCAACCGCGCCGACATCAAGGGCAACTTCCGCCCGATTCTCGACCGCTTCGCCGCCACCCTGAACGAAAACACGAACACCACGGTCAGCATCATCGGCCACACGGACAGCACGGGCAGCGATTCCATCAACGAACCGCTGTCGGTGGAACGCGCCGCCCACACGCGCGACTACCTGGCCATGCGCGGCGTCTCGCCGACCCGCATCGTCACGGAAGGCCGCGGCGCCCGCGAACCGATCGCCTCGAATGCGGATGCCTCGGGACGCGCACGCAATCGCCGCGTGGAAATCTACGTAGCCGAAATGGCCCCACGCTAAGTTGATACGCATCAATAAAAAACCCGCTGGCAAGTGACCTTGCCAGCGGGTTTTTTCTATGTAAAACGGATTATTTCGACGTCGTTGCCTTGGCGCCGCTTTCGCCTTCTTTCGCCACCTTGGCAAAGTCGCCCGCCACCACCACCGACACGGCCGCCGGCTTCAGGTATTCGCGCAGGCCCTGGTTCACTTGCGCCAGGGTCAAGGCGGACACTTTCGCTTCCAGGTCCTTGTCGTAAGCCATGGTGCGGTCCTGCGCCAGGTAGCCGGCCAGTTCGCGCGCCAGGCCCGCGTCCTGCGTGCGGCCCACTTCTTCCGATTGCAGCCAGCCTTTCTTCGCTTCGGCCAGTTCCGCTTCCGTGAAGCCGTCGGCCAGCACCTTGGCGATTTCCTCGCGCAGGGCCGCTTCCACCTTGACCGTGTTTTGCGGCGCGCTGATGGCGTAGGCCATCCAGTAGCCGGCCGGTTCGCGCGACGGCACGGACACTTGCGAACCGACGCCGTACGACAGGCCTTCCTTCTGGCGGATGCGGTCGGCCAGGCGGCTGCGCAAGGCGCCGCCGCCGAGCATGTGGTTGGCGATCAGCAAGGCAGGATAGCTGGCGGCGTCATCCTTGAGGGGGATAGGCTGGATGGCGAACAGCACGCTGTTGGCCTTGTCCGGCGTTTCCAGCGTGACTTTCTCGCCGCTCACGGGCTTGACGGCGTCAGGAATGCGCACATACGGCTGCTGCGCCTTCCAGCTGCCGTACAGGCTGGCCACTTGCGCCTTCAGCGCGGCCGGGTCGAAGTCGCCCACGGCGGCAAAGGTGGCGTTTGAGGCGCCATAGTAGGCGCCGTGGAAAGCTTTGACATCGGCAACCTTGATGGCTTTCCATTGCGCCAGTTCGGCCGGCAAGGTGGCCACGTGGCGCACATGGCCTTCCGGCGTGGCGTCGAGCAGGCGGCGGAAGGCGTTCACGGCCAGCGGCTGCGGTTCAGGCAATTCCTGCTCCGCGCGGCCCACGCGCTCGCGCTGCAATTCCAGGAATTCCGTTTCGCTCAGGGCCGGCTTTTGCAGCACTTGCGCCAGCAGGTCCATGGCAGCCGGCAAGTTCTCGCGCTTGCCCGTCAGCATGGCGGTCACGCCCTCGGCACCGCCCGTGATGGCCACTTGCGTGCCCAGCTGGTCGAACTTGTCCTTCACTTCCTGGCGCGACAGCTTATCCGTGCCGCGCGACAGCAGATTGGCCGTGTAGCTGCCCACTTGCGCCTTGCCGCGCAAGTTCTCTTCGCTGCCGATCTGCAGTTTCAATACGACGCTGACGGTATTGCCCTTGGTTTTCTTCGGCAGCAAGGCGCCCTTCAAGCCGTTCGGCAAGGTGAAGCGCGTGGTGCGCGCCTCGATATTGTCGGGGCTGGGGTCGAACGCCTCGCCCTGCGCCACGACGGCGCGGCCCGTGTAGCCGGCCAGTTGCGGCGCCACGTCGGCGTAGGCCGGCACGACCGTGCGGTCCGGCGCATCGGTAGGAATGAAACGGCCCAGGGTACGGTTCGAGCTCTTCAGGTATTTCTCGGCGGCTGCCTGCACCTGCGCCGTCGTCAGCTTGTCGAGCTGGTCGCGCTGCAGGAAGAACAAACGCCAGTCGCCGGCCGCCAGCGATTCCGTCAGGGCGATCGTCATGCGCGCCGTGTTCGCGGTGATCAGCTCGACCTGCTTGTTCAGCTGCTGTTTCACGCGCGCCACTTCCGCATCCGTCACCGGCTGCGACTTCAAGTCTTCCAGCACTTTCAGCATGGCCGCTTGCGCCGCGTCGAGGTTGCCATCGACGGGCACCAGCGCGCCGAACAGGTTGTAGCCCGGCTCCAGGTTGCTCACGGAGTTGTATTCGATCTTGCTGGCCAGCTTGGTTTCCACCAGCGCCTTGTGCAGGCGGCCGGCCGGGGCGTCCGTCAGCACGTGGCCGAGCACTTCGAGGGCCACGGCGTCCGGGTTGCCGGACGGCGCCACGTGGTAGCCGGCGCCGACGAACTGCGTGCCGCCGCTGCGGCGCACCGTCACGGCGCGCTCGCCATCCTGCACCGGTTCGGCCGTGTAGGTCGGTTCGATCACGCGCGTCGGTTTCGGGATCTTGCCGAACAGCTCATTGATCTGTGCCAGGACCTTCGCTTCATCGAAGCGGCCCGCCACCATCAGCACGGCATTATCCGGCTGGTAATATTTATGATAGAACGCGCGCAGCCGGGGAATGTTCACCTGTTCGATGTCGGAACGGGCGCCGATGGTCGACTTGCCGTAGTTGTGCCAGTCGTAGGCGATGGCCTGGATGCGTTCGCTGGTCACGCCGATCGGGTCGCTCTCGCCCATCTCGAACTCGTTGCGCACGACGGTCATTTCGCCCTTCTGCGTCTTCGGGTTCCACAGGTCGTTCTGGTCGATGGCCGCGTTGACCATGCGGTCCGCTTCCATGGCCAGCATCTGGCGCAGGTTGTCGTCGTTGGCGGGGAAGGTCGCGTAGTAATTGGTGCGGTCGTACCAGGTGGTGCCGTTGAACTGCGCGCCCGTCGAGTTCAGGATCTCGACGGGGGTCTTCGTGCCTTTCTTGACGCCGAAGTTGGCGCTGGGCTTGAACAGCAAGTGCTCGAGCAAGTGGGCCATGCCCGTTTCGCCATAGTTTTCATGGCGCGAGCCGACCAGGTAGACGATGTTGGTGGTCAGGGTCGGCTTGCTGGCGTCCGGGAACAGCAGCACGCGCAAGCCATTCGACAATCGGTATTCGGTGATGCCTTCGACGGACGTGACCTTGACGGCGGCGCCGCGGTTCGGCGCGGCCTTGCCGGCTTTCTGGGCCGGCGCGGCGTCGACGGGGGTGGCGGCCAGGATGAACGACGGCGAGAGGATGCCGGCGGCAAGCAGGAGGGCGGTAATTGGTTTCAAGTCGGAGTCCTGGTAGCACTGCGTTTAAAGATGCGCCAGCGCAGTGAAAGATACGCAAGCGCAATACGATACGAACGCAAGAATTGCCATGGACCCGCGCTGCGTCTTCGCCGCCCAGGGAAATCATTGCTCTCGTAATTTACGGCATACTTATCAGTTACGCAAGTGCCTGTCATCGAGCTGTTATGTGCCCGTGTTATACTCCACGGTTCCAGAACTATCTGCCTGTATATGAGACGAGCTCTCGTCCTGCTCTGCCTTTTTGTTTTCATTGCGTTACCCCAGGCGTTCGCCAGCATGGCTTACGCCAGCCCTTCCCCATTCCAGCACCTTGATGTGGCCGGCGTTGCCGCCACGCCTGCCGCCGATTGCCTTGAGCCCGGCGCCCATGCAGGCTTGCCCGGCGACAGCTGCGACGCCGACGAATGCGACAACGACCCCATCACGCTATACCCGACCTCGCGCCAGGGCGCGCCGTTTTGCGCCATCATTTGGCAAGCGGGACCGGGGGCACTTGCCGAAGCGGACGCGCGGCAGGCCACCCGGCCGCCGCGCGTCCGCCGCCACATCACGCAATAGCAACACGGTTCCCTGGGGCACTGGCCGCCAGGCAAGCTTGATACTTACTGACTTTACAAGGTTACACACATGGAATGGTTATTTGACCCGACAATCTGGGTCGGCCTGCTGACGCTGGTCGTACTGGAAATCGTACTGGGTATCGACAACCTGATCTTCATCGCCATCCTGGCCGAAAAGCTGCCGCCGCACCAGCGCGACAAGGCGAGGGTCCTGGGCCTGACCCTGGCCCTCGTCATGCGCCTGGGCCTGCTTTCGCTGATTTCCTGGCTGGTCACCCTGACGACGCCCTTGTTTTCCATATTGACCTTCTCGTTTTCGGGGCGCGACCTGATCCTGCTCGTCGGCGGCCTGTTCCTGCTGTTCAAGGCCACCAGCGAGCTGCACGAGCGCCTCGAAGGCGTCACGCATGCCCAGACGGGGCCGAAAGTCTACGCCGGCTTCGGCCTCGTGGTGGCGCAGATCGTCGTGCTCGACGCCGTCTTTTCGCTCGACGCCGTCATCACGGCCGTCGGCATGGTGGAAAACCTGTACGTGATGATGGCGGCCGTCGTCATTTCCATCGTCGTCATGATGCTGGCCTCGAAGGTGCTGACGCGCTTCGTCAACGCCCACCCTACCGTCGTCGTGCTGTGCCTGAGCTTTTTGCTGATGATCGGCCTGTCCCTGGTGGCCGAAGGCCTGGGCTTCCACATTCCGAAAGGCTATCTGTATGCCGCCATCGGTTTCTCGATCGTCATCGAGTTCTTCAACCAGCTGGCGCGCCGCAACTTCCTCAAGCTGCAATCGAACGCCCCGTTGCGCGACCGCACGGCGCAAGCCGTGCTGAGCCTGCTGGGCGGGCGCAAGGGCCGCGAAGCCGTCGAAGAGCACGAAGTCAAGGAATTGCCCGACGTCTCCGCCTTCGGCGTGGAAGAGCGCAACATGGTCAGCGGCGTGCTGACCCTGGCCGAACGCTCGATCCGTTCCGTGATGACGCCGCGCGGCGACGTCTCGTGGGTCAACCTGAACGACAGCAGCGACAAGATGCTGCAACTGCTGCGCGAGACGCCGCACAGCATGATTCCTGTCTGCAATGACGACCTCGACAATGTGGTCGGCATCGCGCGCAGCAAGGACCTCATCGAAGACCTCGTCTCGCATGGCAAGATCGATCCGGCCAGCATGCGCGAAGCCGTCGTCGTGCCGGAAGCGGCCGGCGTGCTGAAAGCCATGGAGACCCTGAAGCGCTCGCGCGGCCAGCTGGTGCTGGTGGTCGACGAGTTCGGCACCGTGCAAGGCGTGCTCACGCCGATCGATATTCTGGAAGCCATCGCTGGCGAATTCCCCGACGAGGACGAGCAGCCCGACGTGGAAGTGCTGGGTCCCGGCCACTGGCGCATCGACGGCGCGACGGACCTGCATTACCTGGAGCAAGTGTTCGAGACGGAAACCCTGGTCAGCGAAGACGGCGAGTACAACTCGCTGGCCGGCTTCCTGCTCGCACATTTCGAAAACATGCCGGCCGTGGGCGAGGTGCTGGAGCTTGACGGCTTGCGCTATGAAATCGTCGAAGCGGACGAGCGCCGCATCGCCTGCGTGGACGTGCGCCGCATCGAGCCCGATCACAGTTTGTAACACAATGGCAAGCGTGCCCCGCTTGCCATGCCGTATGCTGGGGCCTGCCTTTTTTGGAGACACCAACATGAAACACTCCCTGCTACGCCTGACCCTGCTCGCTTGCGCCGCCCTGGGCGCCCAAGCCAGCGCCCAGGCCGCCGCGCCATCCCCCTCCATCAAGCCGGGCCTGTGGCAAGTCGACAGCAAGATGGCGTCGCCGGACGCCGCCACCGACAACGCCATGTCCATGGTGCTGCAGCAACTGGGCAACCTTCCTCCCGATCAACGCAAGCAGCTGGAAAGCATGGCGGCCAGCCGCGGCATGGCCATGCCCACCGTGGGCGCCGACGGCGCCGTGCGCGTGACGGCGTGCGTGACGCCGGACATGGCGGCGCGCAAGCAGATTCCCACGGGCCAGCCCGGCGACTGCAAGTCGAAGAACACCGACACCGCCGGCGGCATGAACGTGTCGTTCACGTGCGCGAATCCGAAATCGAGCGGCGAAGGCAAGGTGATGTTTACGGGCGACCAGGCGTTCAGCATGCAGCTGGCGGTGACGACCAGCGCGCGCGGCACGCCGGAACAGGTGAATGTGACGAGCAACGGCAAGTGGCTGGGAGCAACGTGCCCGGCCCCATCGGCGACCGCTGCTCAGAAACCGTGACGGAAACCCATATTAAAAGCGGCGTCGCCGCGGCCCGCGTCGCTGGCATTGCCCACCGTGTAGCGGGCGCCGTTCTTGTTGTGGATCTTCGCGTAGGACGCGTAGAAATCGCTGCGTCTTGACAGGGAATATGTGAGGCCGACGGCCACCTGATTGGCGTCGCGGTTGGCCAGATCGCGGTCGTCCTTGCGCACGTACGAGGCCAGCAGCTTGAAGCCGCCCACGGGCACGGACACGCCCAGCAAGGTGTCGCGGCTGTCCGACGACGACATCGACAGGGCCAGCGAGCTGTAGGCATTGTTCGGGTCCCACGGCGAGCTGCCATAGCCCTTGTTCACGCCCACGGCGGCAAAGGCGGTGGCCACTTTCAGGTCGATGTTCGCCGCGATCAGGGTGTTGCGCGACGACATGTCGATGGCGGGCAAGGTGCCGGAGGCGAGGATGAAGTTGTTCTTGCGCTGGTGCGACACGCTGACATTCACGGCGCCGGCCGAATAGCCGAGGGTGGCGCCATACGCGCGGTTGTTGGCGCTGCTGTACGGCGACTCGCCGAAGCTGTAGATGGCGCTGGCCGTCACGCCGCGCAAGGCGGGCGTCACGTATTTGACGGTATTGTCGTAGCGTTTCACGCTGTAGCCGGCCAGGTTGCTGGCGCTGCCGGCCATGCCGCCCTTGAACGGGTCGGCCACGTCGGTCAGGGCCAGGTATTGCAGGTTGTACTGGCGTCCCAGGGTCAGCGCGCCCAGGCGGCTGTCCAGGCCCACGTAGGCTTGCCTGCCGAACAAGCGGCCCTCGTCCGACTGACCCGTGTCGTTCTGGATGCCCGCTTCCAGGGTAAACACGGCCGAGACGTCGTTGCCCAGCGCTTCGCGGCCCTGCACGCCCAGGCGCGAGCCGGAGGCGACGCCGCCGGACACCTTGGTGCCGGCGCAACCGGCGGCACAGCCCCGTTCGGCCACGATACCCGCGTCGAGCACGCCGTACACGGCAACATTGGTGGATGCGGCATTGCCCGCGCCATCGGCAGCCTGGGCCGTCGCGCCCAGCGCGAAAGGCCCCATCCCTATCACAGCAAGCGCAAAATACGAGGTCTTCATGATAAATATCTCGGTGACGTGAAAAGTAAACTACCCGGTATTGATCAGGACATGCGCTGTGTGTCTGATCCAAGTGTTACCTTATCCTCGCTTTTTGTCCAGCCATCCGTGCGTTGTACAACAGAAACTTCAGCTTAGCCTCAAGAAACACGTCGCGCACTGACAACACGCAAGATTGACCATGTTTGTGCCAATATGCGGCAAAATGGCGTGAATTGCAGGCCCTGCCGTAAAGCAATGTTCGGTGGCGAACGTTGCGCGATCTGACGCAGGCGGTACACTACTGGTTTTACCGACAGCGGCTCGCCCGTTTTTTCTGCATGCTAGCTATCCTCGAACGCATTGACCCCAACTCCAGCAATATCGACTTGCTGGTGGAATTATTCAACTCACTGCGTCCCAAGCGCCCTCACGACAGCGCTACCGCGATTGCCAACGTGCGCACCCTGCGCCAGCTTCTCAAAGGTAACCCCGCGCAAGCGCGCGCCCTGCACGAATACGTGCTGCGCGTGCTGGCCGCGCGCCGCCACGCCAGCCTGTACACGGACATCGGCGTACTGTCGAACAGCGGTTTCTTTACAGAATTAAAACGCCGCATCGCCTACCGCATGCTGCCGCCCGCCCTCGGCGACGAATACCTGAACGACGCGCTCGACCAGGTGCTGTACCTGAAGACCGATTATTTGTGGATCAGCAACGTGCCCGCCACGGACTGGCTGGAACTGTTCGACGTACTGACCAGCGACGACATCGAACTGGCCGTGGGCGACGGCAACATCATGCTGCCGGGCATGCTCGACGCCATCCGCACCCTGTCCTACCGCGTCTGCGCCATGGGCCTGGAACCGGAACTGACGCGTTTCCACAGCGAAATTGAAGTGTTCCAGTCGCCGTTCATGGTGCAGAACACGGAAGTGAACGCCTACCTGGACGCCTACACGAGCCTGCTGCAGGGCGATATCGAGCACATCGAGGATGCGCGCCATTTGCTGGTGATGCTGGACCAGTGCGACGCCGTCATCGCCAAGATCCGCAAGAAGGCGCTGTACCAGGGCACCAGCATTCCCCTCACCTATTTATTGGTGGCGCTGGCGCAGAGCATCGACCGCCTGCGCAAGCTGCTGTTCCTCGTCGACACGAGCGGAGAATTGCCCAGCTCCGCCAACGTGGATATCGCCGCCATCACGGTCGACGCCACGCAGGACTTGCTGCACCCGCAACCGGTCAGCCGCCGCCGCGCGGGCGCCGTCGCGCTGGCGCTGGAACTGATCCGCGCGCATAACCACAAATACAAGGTCAGCGACCTGTTTTCCGACAATATCAACTTGCTGGCGCGCAATGTGACGGAAAACGCCAGCCGCACTGGCGAGCACTACATCGCGGAAAACCGCCGCGAAATGGGTGCCATGTTCCTCTCGTCCGCGGGCGCGGGCGTGATCATCGGCTTCATGGCCCTGTTCAAGATATTGATGTCGTATTTGCGCTCGGCGCCGCTGGTCGAAGCGTTCATGTTCAGCATGAATTACTCGATCGGCTTCATGTTCATCCACTTGCTGCACTTCACGGTGGCCACCAAGCAGCCGGCCATGACGGCTTCGCGCATCGCCGCCGGCCTGCACAGCAAGGATGGCCGGAATATCGACCTCGACAGCATGGCCGAACTGATCAACAAGGTCTTCCGCACGCAAAACATGGCCGTGCTGGGCAACCTGGCGACGGCCATCCCTACGGCGTGGCTGATCGCGCTCGGCTACAAGGCGATCACGGGGCACAATCTGGTGTCGCCGGAAAAAGCCATGCACCTGCTGCACGATATCGACCCCATCGGCAGCCCCGCCATCTTCTACGCCATGATCGCCGGCGTGTGCCTGTTCGTGGCCGGCCTGATTTCCGGCTACTACGACAACCAGGCCCTGTACACGCGCTGGGCGCAGCGCATCGCGCAATTGCGCGGCCTGGGCCGCGTGATCGGCCAGGACCGCTTGCAGCGGCTGGGCCTGTACCTGGAAAACAACCTGGGCGGCCTGATGGGTAACTTCTATTTCGGTATCCTGCTCGGTTCCATCGGCACCCTGGGCTTCCTGATCGGCTTGCCCATCGATATCCGCCACATCACCTTCTCGGCCGCCAACTTTGCGACAGCCCTGGTGGGACTCGACCACAATATGAGCTGGCAGCTGGCCGTCAAGTCGCTGTCGGGCATCTTCGCCATCGGCACGGCCAACCTGCTGGTCAGCTTCGGCCTGGCCCTGTGGGTGGCCCTGCGTTCGCGCCAGGTGCGCTTCAAGCACGGCATGCAGTTGCTGAAGATTCTGGGCAAGCGTTTCCTGCGCTCGCCCATCGTCTTCTTCTTCGGTTCGAAAAACCCGCCGCCACTGGCACTGGCCGATGATACGGCAAACCTGTCACTGACAAACAAGGCTCAAAAATGACCGCTCGGCGCATGCAACCCTGTCTCACCGCCCTCCTGCTGTGCTGGACCCTGGCTGCATGCGCCTCGCTGCCCAATGTCAAGAACCTCAACACCACTTTGGCCCCCGTGGCCAAGCCCAATGTCATCACGGGCAAGGGCGCCATGCTGAACGTCAACAGCCGGGCCGCCCTGCTCAACAAGCGCTGGGCCAAGTCCGGCATGGACTTGAAGACCCAGGCCGCGCTGGAAGAGGCGGCCACAGGTGTGCCTCTGATCAAGGGCAACAAGGTGACCCTGCTGTTCGACGGCCCGCAAACCATGGCCGCCATGTTCCAGGCCATCAGCGAAGCGAAGAACAGCATCAACCTGGAAACGTATATCTTCGACCAGGACCCGCTGGGCCTGAAGTTTGCCGACATGCTGATCGAAAAGCAGCAATCGGGCGTGACGGTCAACGTCATCTACGACAGCGTGGGCACCATCGGCGTGCCGCAGGCGTTTTTTGACCGCATGCGCGCGGCCGGCGTGCACCTGGTGGCGTTCAATCCCGTCAATCCCGCCAAGCTCAAGGGCGACGACTGGAAGATCAACAACCGCGACCACCGCAAGGTGCTGATCGTCGACGGCAAGACGGCGTTTACGGGCGGCATCAACATCAGCGATACCTATGCCAAGAGCTCGCTGTTCCGCTCGAAATCGAAACCGACCGACAAGAAGGACGTGGGCTGGCGCGACACCCACGTGAAAGTGGAAGGCCCGGCCGTGGCCGCCTTCCAGTGGCTGTTCATCCGCACCTGGGCCCAGCAAGACCAGGCCGACTTACCAGATGCCAATTATTTCCCGGTGCTTTCCGAAGTAGGCGACAAGCTGGTGCGCGTGGTGGCCAGCGAGCCGGACGGCGGCTTTGAAATCTACAAGGCCTACATCCTGGCCATCCAGGAAGCGAAGAAATCGATCCACATCACGTCCGCCTATTTCGTACCCGACCAGCAGACTGTGGACGCGCTGGTCGCGGCCGCCAAGCGGGGCGTGGACGTCACCGTGGTGCTGCCCGGCGTGTCCGACAGCGGCCTCGTGTTCCATGCGGGACACGCGCTGTACGACCAGCTGCTGGCCGGCGGCATCCGCATCTTCCATTTGAAACTGGCCGTGCTGCACGCCAAGACGGCCGTCATCGACGGCGCCTGGTCGACCGTCGGCTCGACGAATATCGACATGCGCAGCTTCCTGCACAACAGCGAGCTGAACGTGATCGTGCTGGGCGACAGCTTCGGCAGGGAAATGGAAAACGCTTTCCAGGAAGACTTGCGCGATTCGCAAGAGATCACCAAGGCGAAATGGGAAACGCGGCCCATCTCCGACCGCATGAAGGAGTGGGCGGCACGTTTCATGAATTACTGGCTGTAAGCACCGATCAGGCGGCTGGATATTTGCACAAATATGCACTATATTGCACCAATAGTATGACGATCGTCGTACTACTCATCTCTGGAGTGGACCACCATGGGAACCGTGCGCAAGACCATTACCTTGACGGACCAGCAGGACGACTGGATCAAGGCGCAAATTGACGCGGGGCGCTATACGAACGACAGCGAATACATCCGCGACCTGATCCGGCGTGAACAGGAGCGCAGCGCCGAACTCGATGCGATCCGCGCGGCGCTGGTGGAAGGCGAGGCAAGCGGCGAACCCCAGCCTTTCGACGCCAGGGCTTTCAAGCAGAGAATGCTGGCAGCGCATGGCTGAATACCGGCTGACGCCCGCCGCCGAGCATGATCTTGAGGCGATCTGGGCGTATACGTCGCAGCGGTGGAGCGTGCAGCAGGCCAGTCTTTATCTAGACACCATGACGGCAGCCTTCGATGAGCTGGCACGCGCGCCCGAGACGGCACCGGCATGCGAGCAGATTCGGCCCGGCTACCGGCGCCGCAAAGTCGGACGGCACATGATTTATTTCCGCATCACTCACTATGGCATTGCCATCGTCCGCATTTTGCATGACCGCATGGATGCGGCACGCCATCTGTAATTAACACATCATCGATCACAGCGGCCGCAAGCTGGCCCACACGCCGCCCTGGCGTTCGAACGCTTCCGTGCTGACCTTTTCAAACTCGGCGCTGTCTTCATTCCAGCTGTAGCGCTCGACCCTGATGCAACTGTTTTCCACGCGCAGCACATTGAAGGAGTTCGACTCGCCCCTGCCCCGCGTCGACGTGGCCGTGCCCGCCTGCACCATCAGGGCTGCGTAGCCGGCGATCTTGTAGCGCTCGGCCGTGTTGCCCGCCACGCTGGCATGCAAGTGTCCCGCCAGCAGCAGATCCACGCCGCATTCGGAAAACATCTGCAGCGCCTGCGGCGCGCGGTCCACCAGGTCATCCTCGTCGAAGTGCTCGGGCAAGTCGAATGGATGGTGCGTGACGATGATGCGCGTCAAACCGGGCGGCAAACGGCCCAGGCGTTCACGCAGGAAATCGATCTGCTCGTGGCTGATGCGCCCGTCCTTGAACGTCAATGAGCGGGCCGTGTTGATGCCCAGCACGGCGATTTCCTCGTCCACGTATTCGGGCGACAAATCGTCCGTCACGTGGCGCCGGTATTTCACCAGCGGCGTCAGGAAGCGGGAAAAGACGTTGTACAGCGGCACGTCATGGTTGCCCGGCACCACGATCTGCGGCCCCGGCAAGCTGTCGAGAAAGGCCCGCGCCGCCTGGAACTGGGCGCTGCGGGCCCGCTGGGTGAGGTCGCCGGAGACCACCACCACGTCCGGTTCCAGGCGCTCGACCAGCGCGCGCAAGGGCGCCAGCAAGTCCCCGTCGACCCGGCCGAAATGCAAATCCGATAAATGCACGATGGTACGCATGGCGCTCTCCTAGCTGGCTGCGGGCACGGGCGCCGGCACGATCACCGCAAGCGCGGCCGTGCGGATGCGGTAGCGCAGCGGCGTATTCATGACGGTCACTTCCCCATCGGTGGCCACGCGCAGGCGGCGGTGTCGCGTGGCGATCTCCAGGTCGGTGGCCGTCAGCACATCGAAATCCTTGGCCTGCGACAACTTGCCGAACAGCGCGTGCAGGGCCAGACGCACGAGGCCCAGGCGGCCCGGACGCTGCGCCACGTACAGGCTCAGCTGGCCGCCATCGAGCCGTTCGCGCTCGCCGATATTCAAGCCTTCCATCAGATATTCATTATTGCCGATGAAGACGAAAGGCGTGCGCCGCGCATGCACGGCATCGTTGAGTTTCAATTGCACGCTGAGAAAGGGATAGCGGCGCAAGGCCGCCACCAGCGCCCAGCTGAAGGCCAGCCACTTGCCCCGTCCCAGCCGGCGCTGCTGCTTTTCGCGGTCGCGCACGATATCGGGATACAGGCCCAGGCTGGAATTGTTCAGGAAGATGCGGCCATTGACTTCGCCCACGTCGACCTGGTGCTGCACGCCCTGCGCCACGTTGGCAATCGCCGCCTCCAGCGTGAGGGGAATATTCAAATCCTTGGCGAAATGGTTCAAGGTGCCCAGCGGCAAGACGCCGAACGGCGTGCCGCTGCCCACGACGACGGAGGCGACGGCATTGATGGTGCCGTCACCGCCACCGGCCACGACGATGGGGGCGCCATCACTCAAAGCTTGCTCGGCCGTGGCGATCATCTCGGCCCCGCTTTGCGCCAGGGTGATGGCGGCGTCGAGGCCCACGGCCAGGAATTGCGCTTCAAGCTGCTGCGCCCAGTCCGGCGCATAGCCGCAGCCGGCGCCCGCATTGATGATGACGGCGATTTTACTCAGGATCGTTCCCCTTATTTCGTTTGCCGGATATGCCGGCGGCGGCGCAGGGTCGACACGCCGGCGATACAGATGGCCAGCCAGCCATAGCTTTCCGCCATGGCCGCCAGCACATCGCTCAGGTAATGCGCGCCCAAATAAATGCGGCTGAAGCCGACGAGCGACGCCATCAGGAATGCGCTCAGCGCGATGGCGATGCGCTTGCCCCAGGCGCCCGGCGCCGTCTGGCAAATCAGGTAGGCGGCCAGCAAGCCGTACAGGGCTGTCGACGTGGCCGTATGGCCGCTGGGAAAGCTGTACGTGCTCAAGGCCGTTTGCAAGATGGGCTCGTCAAAGCTGGGCCGCGCGCGCACAAAAATGTACTTTAACAGCAGGTTCAAAAACATGACGCCCGGCATGGTGATGACCAGGGTAAACAACCAGTAATCGGCACCCTTGCGGTGCAGATACCAGCCCAGCAAGACGGCCAGGGTGATGGCGCCGATCACGCCATGCATATGCGTGACGACCAGCAGCACGCTGGTGATCCACGGCACGGCATGCTGGTTGAACCACTGGGCCACCTGCAGGTCGATCACGGTGATGTGGGCCATGCCCATCACGGCTTCGGCGATCTCGTGGAAGACCACGATGGCCACCAGCATCAGGGCCACGCCCACCGTCATATGCAGGCCCAGTTCGCCTTCGGGCGACAGGCGCGCCTCGACGAAACGGCGCAGTTTCATGGTCCAGCCCGTGGTCACGCCCATGTCATTATTCTCTTGCAAACTGATCTCTCTTTCATGTTCCTGGCGATGATCAAAAAAACCACACCAGTAAAAAAATACTGTTTATTCATACAGTAGCTGTGTTTTCATACAGTAGTTATGCTATTCTGATGACTCGTTCAACACATCTCCCTCAAAGGAATTGTCATGGCAACATTGAATAGCGGTTTTGGCTCACGGTTCGGCCTGGAATACGCCCCAAGCTCTTTCCTCGTCCGCATGGGCAAGCGCGAAATCCTCGTCTGCCGCGACTTCCGCAAGCGCTACTACACCGTCAATCCCTTGATCGAGTGCGGTACGGGCATCGAGCCGGGCTATGTTGAAGTGCTGCTGATGCGCCGTTGGCTTTTGATCTTATCTAAAGCGCATTAAATACGCCTTAAAAATCTACTGCGCGGCGCGATTTGCGGCCTGCGATGCTCGCTGTACTAAAGTACAGCTGCGCTTCTTAGCCACAACTCGTTGCCGCTCGCTACGATTTTTCTAGGCGTATTCCGGGGCTTTCGACGACCTTGCTTGAAAGCCTCGCCCGGCCACGCCGGGAGCGCGCCAGTACCGGCCAGCGGCAACGCTGGCCGACCCCTCATTACTGCGTGCGTTCCGGTGCGGCCGGGCTGGCAGGTGTGTTCGCGCCTGCCTTGACGGGCGCCACCTTGTCGAACACATTCGCCTCGTACCACAGGGTCACGAACAGCACCATCACGACGGGGCCGATGAACAGGCCCACGAGGCCCAGGGTTTCCACGCCGCCCAGGATGCCGAACAGCACGGCCAGGAAAGGCAAGCGGGTAGCGTTGCCGATCATGCCGGGGCGCACGAAGTGGTCGGCCACGAACAACACCACGGTGCCCCACGCGGCCACGCCGATGGCGGCGCCCACATTGCCCTGGAACACCAGCAAGGCGGCCGCGCACAGGTAAGCGAGCGGCGCGCCGAACGGGATGATGGCCAGGATGCCGGTGGCGAACGCCCACAGGGCCGGCGACGGCAAGCCGGCAATCGCGTAGGCGAAGCCGATCAGCACGCCTTCGGCCAGGCCCACGAGCACCAGGCCGTTGACGGTGGCGCGGATGGCGGTCGGAATCTTTTGCGCATAGCGGCCCCAGCGTTCAGGGCGCAAGAAATGGCTGCCGACGGCCGTGATCTGGCGCGTCAGCGCTTCGCCATCCTTGTAGAAGAAAAACAGGCATAAAAAGGCCAGGCCGAAGTCGACGAGGCGGTGGAAGACGTCCGCGCCGAGGACTTTCAGCATGTCGCGCGCGGAATGAAAGCCGCCCACGGCGCTGCCCGCAAAGAAGTGGCCGAGGCCGTGGGGCTGGCTCAGGGTGGCTTGCCACCAGTCGCCGATGGCGCTGCCGGCCAGCGGAATATGCGCCACCCAGTCCGGCACGGGCAAGCCGTCCGTATTCGCATGGACGACGAAATTGGCCAGCACGGGCACTTCGCGCGCCGCCTGCGCCACGCCGAACAGCACGGGAATGATGAAGATGCAGGCGAACGCCAGGGTCAGCACGGCCGCCGCGATGATGGTGCGCTGGCCCAGCGCCGCGCGCACGCGCAGGTACAGGGGCCAGGTGGCCACGCACAGGATGCCGGCCCATACGAGCGGCAAGAAGAAACGCTGCATGACGAAGGCCGTCACGGCGATCAGGGCCAGGGAAAAGCCTGCGCTGACGATGTCGCGCTGGGTATCGGTCATACCACTCCATTCGTGCCCCGCACACTTTAAAGGTGTACGGGCTTATAGCACCTAACAAAACCGTAGCGAGCGGAAGGAAGTTGTGGCTGAGAAGCGCAACTGTACGAAGGTACAGTGAGCATCGCAGGCCGCAAATTACGACGCGCAGTAGGTTTTGATAGGTGCTAGGCTACGCGCCAGTTGCGCAGGCGTAGCGTAACACGGAGCCATGGCGATTTATACGAGGCCCAGCTCCACCGGCTTGACGCCGGCAAACACATGATCGAGTTGCGCCGGCGTCAAACCGAAGGTGCGGCGCAGCAAGCCGCCCAGCACGGCGCGGTATTCATTGAGCACGGGCATGTCGCGGTTCTGGAACAGCGTCGCTTGCGAAATCGCCACCTGCTCGCCCGCCACCTGCTTGCCCTTGATCCCGCCGCCGAGCACCCAGAACACGCTGCCGTGGCCATGGTCCGTGCCGCGGTTGCCGTTTTCGCGGAAGGTGCGGCCAAATTCGCTGACCACGACAACCACGGTATTGCGCCATTCGCTGCCCATTTCCTGCGAAAACGCGGCCAGGCCGCGCCCCAGCTCATCGAAGCGCCCCGCCAGGTAGCCGCTGGCGCCGCCCTGCCCCACGTGCGTATCCCAGCCGCCCACGTCGACGAAACCGATATTGTATTTGTCCTTCATCAAGCGGGCGATGCGCTGCGCTTCCAGTTCAAAGCCCTTGGTACTGATGGCGTTGCGGTTGGCCGCCTGCATTTCTCCCGTCAATTCCCGGCTCACGTCCTCGCGCACGGCAAAGCCCGCACTGACCGGTTGCTGCAAGGGCGTGCCCTTGTACATGGCGGCGATGAGCAGGCTTTGACGCGCATCAATACCGGACTTGCCCACGGAGCGCAGCCCCATGTTCGGCACTTGCACGCCGCCCTGGAAGATCAGGGGCAGCTGGTCCGTGAAGGAAATGGCGTGATTGCCGCTGTTGAGGCTTTGCGCCAGCCGGTTCAAAAAGCCCGAGCGGAAATCGCGGCGCCCGCCCAGTTCCTGTCCCAGTTCGATGCTGTCCTGCGTCTCGAAATGGCTGCGCGTCAAATCCGTCGTGCCCGCAAACGGGATGAAGGCCGCCTCGCCGCCAGTGAACATGGGATAGATGGTCTCGCGCAAGGCCGGATGCAGGGCCCAGTCGGCGTTCAAGGCCAGCGCGCCGTTGTCCGCACCCGGTTTCGCGATGGCGATATTCGGCCGCGACGCATAATAAAAATCGCTGCCGACCGGCACCAGCAGGTTGTTCGCGTCATAGCCGCCGCGCAGGAAGACGAACAGCAGCTTCGCATTCGTGGCGGGCGCGGCCAGCAAGCTGCCCGCGTACGACAACAGGGGCGCGGCGGCCAGGGCTTTCAACAGGTCACGACGGTGCATGGCAGTTCCTTTCAATCTAACGGTGCATCATTTCCGGCGAAGACAACAGGAATGTGTTCCACTCCTGCGACGAGGCGGCCTGCTCCAGGGCCTGGCGCGTGGCGGCACTCAAGGTTGGCTGCAGCGACTGGTAGTACAGGGCGCTGGCCAGCTGGGGAAACGCGACCTTTTCCTGCGGCTGCGGGCCGTCCGTCTTGAACAGGCCGGCGCTGCCCGAACCGATGGTGCGGGCGATATCGAAACGCGTCGTCATCTGGCCGGGGCTGGCCCAGGAGGCGTCCGTCAGCGGATAGCCATCGGGCGTCTGGCGCCCGTACAAAGGCTGGCCCATGCGCGCGAGCCAGCTCAGCATGGGACCCGCGTTGAGGATGGGCTTGTCGTCATAGCTGAGGCGCACGGCCGACACCACATAATGCATGGGGTCCTTGAATTTCTTGCCCAGCGATTGCCGGAACTCGGGACTGCTGAACATGGTCTGCAGCACGTCGGCGATCATGCCGTCGCTTTGCCGGAAGGTGGCAGCCATGCGCGCCACCAGCGCTTCGGGCGGATTGTCGCCGACGAAATACTGGGCCAGCTTGCCGCTGATAAAGTGCGCTGTGGCGGGACTGCGGCTCAGGCGGTCCAGCGCTTCGTCGAGTTCGGCCAGTCCCCTGCCCTTCACCGTTTGTCCTAGAAATTGTTTATCGCCGTAATCGTGGCGGTTCGGATTGAATTCGAACAAGCCCTGGCGCACGTATTGCGATTGCAGCGCCGGTTTCACCTTCGGCGTATCCGGCCCCAGGTTGACGCCCACGCCCGTGAGGATACGCGCCAGTTCCTGCACGTCGGTCTGGCTGTAACCGCCGTTCACGCCCAGGGTGTGCAGCTCCATCAGCTCGCGCGCATAGTTTTCATTGATGCGCTTGACGGCATTGGCTTCATTATCGAGGTAGCGCAGCATGGCCGGATGGTGGACCGTGGCGCCCAGCAAGTCGCGGAATTTCCCCAAGGCATGCGGCGCGATGGCGTTCGCCTCGTAATCGCCGACCATGGCGCGCAAGTTGTGCTTGCCCTGGTGCACGCTGAAATGGTTAAGCCAGAACCAGCTCAGCTGCTGCTGCAACTGGTTCGGCGAATACACATCGAGCAACAGCGAGCGCGTGGCCGCCTCGCGCGCCAGGCGGTTCAGTTCCTGCTGGTACTCCTTTTGCGCCTGCTGCTTTGCCATGTCGTCCATGACGCCGGCGGATTCCTTGCGCTTCTGCTCCACGGACATGACGAGCTGATCGAGCGGCACCTGGCTGATGGTCATGGCGTCGATCTGCGCCTGCACGGCGGGCGGCAGGCTGGCTTTGCCTGGATGCAATTGCGCCTGCAGGTAAGCGTTCCAGCCTTCCTTTTGCAACTGGCGCACGCTGCCCCCGTTCACGCCCCAGCTGACGCGCTCGAGCATCGCGATGCCTTGCGCGGCATTGTCGGGCGCGGCGACGGCATGCTGCGCGGCCGGCGGCGCCGTCGCTGCACAGCCGGCCAGCAACAGCAGGGACATCAAGGTCGTCGGCAATAATCGGTTCGGGGTCATGGCAATCCTTCAAGCGGTTTCATGCAGAATGCCTGAGAGTACGCCCAGGTTGACCTGCGCATGATTGCCATTTGCAACGAGTTGTAATCAAGCAGGATTGCTCATTAGCCAACTTCTCGCGAGTACGGGCACGTGACTGATGAATAATCTCGGATAAAATGTTATCGAGAGAATTGCGTATTGCAATGGCAGCTCCGTATTTTCTCTTGAACCAGACATTATCCATACAATACGTCCACATTAAAAAGAAATGAAAATATTATTTATCGCTGCATTGGGAATGTTATCGCTCATTCAAACGCCGTCAACCTTGGCGGAGAATCTGAATGGAAAAAACCTGTATGTGCAAAGATGTGCCGTGTGCCATGGAGCAGAGATCAAGGGCACAGGGCCATTGGCGAATAAAAGCAATCCCCCTACACCGGATCTGACAACGACCGCTTTCAAAAAACGCCTCAAGGATTATCCTGGCGTGATCGTATCCTCGGTCATACTGCGTCCGAATGGCGATTTGATTCCAAAGACCTTGAAAGAGAATGGCGTCAAGATCGCGCCATACGCCTGGCGGGTACAGGATTTTCGCGATTTGAATCAATACATGAGCGATGTGATTTTAAAGAATCGATGATATCAAGAGCAATGGCGGGCAGCTCGCGCAGGAATAATCCGCACTCAATCATGCTGTTTCAATAACTCACCACACTTGTCGCGCAGGAAATCGCGCAGCTGCAGCACCAGCGGCGTCACCTGCGCCCGGTGCATGCAGACCAGGTGCAGGGGCGTGGCCTCGCCCGCCACTTCGGGCAGCAGCACGTGCAGGCGGCCGGCGGCCACGTCGCCGGACACGTCCAGCCGCGATTTACAGGCGATGCCCAGGCCCGCCACGGCCCATCGCCGCACGAGTTCGGCATCGTCGGCGCTGCGGTTGCCGCTGACGGCAATCGTCACTTGCTCGCGCTGGGGCAAGCGGTAAAAAGTCCAGCGGTCGTGCAAGCCGTCTTCCAGCGCGAAGCGCAGGCAATTGTGCTGCGGCAAGTCTTCCAGCGCCAGCAAGGGGCCATGCTCGCGCAGGTAGCCGGGCGACGCCACCAGCACTCTGTCGTTGGCCGGCGCGATGGGCATGGCGACCATGCTCGAATCGTCCTGCTGGCCATAGCGGATGGCCACGTCGACTTGCTGGCGCACCATGTCGGCCACCCGGTCGCTGACGCTGAGCTGGTACTGCAGCTTCGGGTGGCGCAGCTGGAACTCGTCCAGCCAGCCCAGCATCAGGTTGCGGCCCAGGTCGGAAGGCATGGCAATTTTCAACGTTCCGCCGAAACTGTCCTTGCCGGCCAGCAGTGCGTCATGGCCCGCGCGCAGCAGGCGCAAGGCTTCGCGCGCATGCTCCAGGTATTGCGTGCCTTCCGGCGTCAGGCTCAGCGAGCGGGTCGTGCGGGCCAGCAGGCGCAAGCCCAATTCCCCTTCCAGGCGCTTGACGGCGGCGCTGGCCAGCGCGGGCGAGATGCCGATCTCGCGCGCGGCCGCCGAGAGGCTGCCCCGGTCGGCCGTGCGGACAAACACCTGCAAGTCATCGAGTCGCAGCAATTTTCAGCATTCCTTTGAAAGTGTTTCGGTACGCGCCCTCTTTTTCCTGGGCGTGAAAGCAACCATCATACGTCATCGCCTCCCCACTCTTCACCAAGGATCAGCATGAAAGCCATCGCCTACCACCACAGCCTGCCCATCACCGATGCCAATGCCCTGCTCGACATCGAGCTGCCCACGCCCGTCGCCACGGGGCGCGACCTGCTAGTCGCCGTCAAGGCCATCTCCGTCAACCCCGTCGACACCAAGGTGCGCAAGAATCGCGCGCCGAAAGACGGCCAGCCGGAAGTGCTGGGCTGGGATGCGGCCGGCGTCGTCACCGCCGTCGGTCCCGACGTCAGCCTGTTCCAGGTGGGCGATAAGGTCTGGTACGCGGGCGCCATCAACCGCCCCGGCAGCAACAGCGAATTTCAATTAGTCGACGAGCGCATCGTGGGTCACATGCCGGCCAGCCTCGATTTCGCCCCTGCCGCCGCCCTGCCGCTCACGGCCATTACAGCCTGGGAATTGCTGTTCGATCGCCTGCAGCTCAGCCGCGACAAGAATCTGACCGGCAAGTCGCTGCTGGTGATCGGCGCGGCCGGCGGCGTCGGTTCCGTGCTGGTGCAGCTGGCGCGGCAGTTGACAGGTGTCACCATCATCGGCACGGCTTCGCGTGCGGAAACGGCCGATTGGGTCAAGGAACTGGGTGCCCACCACGTGATCGACCACAGCCTGCCGCTGGCCGCCGAAACCACGCGCCTGGGCTTGCCGCCCGTCGATTACGTGATCAGCCTGAACCAGACCGACAAGCATTTCGAGCAGATCGTCGAACTGATCGCGCCGCAAGGGAAATTTGCCCTGATCGACGATCCCGAGCACATCGACGTGCGCAAGTTCAAGGGCAAGAGCGTGTCGCTGCACTGGGAACTGATGTTTACCCGCTCGCTGTTCCAGACGGCCGACATGATCCAGCAGCATGACCTGCTCGAGGAACTGGCGCAGCTGGTGGACACGGGCGTGATCAAGACCACCCTGGCCGAGCGCTTCGGCACGATCAACGCGGCGAATCTGAAGCGCGCGCATGCCCTGCTGGAGAGCAATACTGCGAAGGGAAAAATCGTCCTGGAAGGTTTTAACTGATCAGGTAATCAAAATGGCCCGGAAATCATTGACATTCGTCAATGTCGGGCCCGTGATCACGGCGTCTCCCAGCGCCTGGAAGAAGCCGTGGCCATCGTTGTTGTCGAGGCTGTCGCGGGGCTTGATGCCCAGCGCCCAGGCTCGCCGCAGGGTGTCGGGCGCCAGGAGCGCGCCGGCGATCTCTTCCTGGCCGTCGACGCCATCCGTGTCGCCGGCCAGCGCGTGGATGCCCGCGTGTCCGTCCAGCGCGATGCCCAGCGCCAGCAAAAATTCCACGTTGCGCCCGCCGCGGCCCTTGCCGCGCACGGTGACCGTCGTTTCGCCGCCCGACAGCAGCACGCACGGGGCGGGAAACGGCTGGCCCCGCATCGCCGTTTGCAGCGCGATGCCTGCCATGACTTTCCCCACGTCGCGCGCCTCGCCTTCCAGGCTGTCGCCCAATATATACGGCGTGACGCCGGCCGCGCGCGCCACGGCGGCCGCCGCTTCCAGGGCCATCTGCGGCGTGGCGACCAGGGTCGTGCGCGTGCGCGCCAGCCGCGGATCATCGGGTTTCACGGATTCGCCGCGCCCGCTTTCCAGCGCGGCGCGCAGGCTGTCCGGCAATGCGATCCCATAGCGGCGCACGATGGCCAGCGCGTCGGCGCACGTCGTCGCGTCGCCCACCGTGGGGCCGGACGCGATATCGCCCAGCTTGTCGCCGGGCACGTCGGAAATCGCCAGCGTCACCACCTGCGCCGGATGACAGGCGGCCGCCAGCCGGCCGCCCTTGATGGCGGACAAATGGCGGCGCACGCAATTCATTTCGCCGATGGTGGCGCCCGACGCCAGCAATGCGCGGTTCAACGCTTGCTTGTCTTCCAGGGTGATGCCGTCCAGGGGCAATGCCAGCAAGGACGAGCCGCCGCCCGAGATCAGGCACAGCACCGTGTCGTCCTCCTGCAGATTGCCCACCAGGTCCAGCATGCGCCGCGCCGCCGCCATGCCGGCCGCATCCGGCACGGGATGCGACGCTTCCACGATCTCGATGCGTTCACAGGGCACGGCATAGCCGTAGCGCGTGACGACGAGCCCCGACAGCGGCCCCGGCCAGTGCTGTTCCACGGCTTGCGCCATGGCGGCCGACGCCTTGCCGGCGCCGATGACGATCAGCCGTCCCTTGGGCGCCGGCGGCAGATGGGGCGGGATGCAATGCGATGGCTGCGCCGCCTCGATGGCGGCGTGGAACATAGCTTGCAGCAAGGCGCGCGGCGCCGCGGTGGTCGTCATTGTCAATTCCTCCGGTTCGATGGCAGGTTCGTTCAACGGTTCACTTAGCGATTCACAATACGCGCGGGAACGCGCATCACCAGTATGGCGCCCAGCAGCATGACTGCGGAAAGAATATACAGGGCCACGTCGGTGCCGCCCGTCGCATCCTTGATCCAGCCGACGAGGAAGGGGCTGACGAAGCCCGCCACCTGGCCCAGCGAATTGATCAGCGCCAGGCCGCCGGCGGCCGCCGCGCTGCCCAGGAAGGCGGTGGGCAGGGGCCAGAACATGGGCAGGCCGGACAGCGCGCCCATGGTCGCCAGCGACAGGCCGATGATGGCGATGACCACGTTGCCGTGCGCCTGGGTCGCCAGCAGCAAGCCGCACAGCGCCATCAGCAGGGGGCCGCTCAAATGCCAGCGGCGTTCCTTGTGCCTGTCGGCCGAACGGCCCACCCAGATCATGAAGATGCTGGCGCACAGGTAGGGAATGGCGCTGATCCAGCCCACCGCGACGGGGCTGGCGAAACCCAGGGACTTGACGATGGTGGGCAGCCAGAAGTTGATCGCGTACACGCCCATCTGGATGCAGAAATACACGAGGCCCAGCATCCACACGTGCTTGTTACGCAACACGCTGGCGAAGGTGTCGGTAGTGCTGGCGCCACTGCGGCGCTGGCGTTCATCCTCGTCGAGGTCGGCGCGCAGCAGCTGCTTTTCTTCCGTAGTGAGCCACTTCGCCTGGGCGATGCCGTCGTTCAGCAGCACGTACACGAGAAAACCCAGCAATACGGTGGGGATGCCTTGCAGCAAAAACATCCATTGCCAGCCGGCCAGGCCGCCGTGGCCCGCGAACGATTGCATCATCCAGCCCGACAAGGGGCTGCCCAGCAAGCCGGAAATGGGAATGGCCGACATGAACAGGCCCATGATGCGGCCCCGGCGCGAAGCGGGATACCAGTTCGTAAAGTACAGCACGATGCCGGGGAAGAAGCCCGCCTCGAACACGCCCGTGATGAAGCGCAGCGAGTAGAACGCGGCCGGCGTGGTGACGAACATCAGGCAGGCCGAAGCGATGCCCCAGGCGATCATCAGGGTGCCGATGACCTTGCGCGCGCCCAGGCGGTGCAGCAGCAGGTTGCTGGGCACGCCGCTGGCCACGTAGCCGATGAAGAAAATGCCCGCGCCCAGGCCGTACACGCTTTCGCTCCATTGCAGCGCATCGAGCATTTGCAGCTTGGCAAAGCCGACATTCACGCGGTCCAGGTAATTGAACAGGTAGCAAATGAAGATGAAAGGGATCAGATGCAAGGTGACCTTGCGGTAGGCGCCTTCGCGCACGCTGTCCTGCGCGGACGCGCCGGCGGGCAGGCTGGCGCCTGGATGGGTGGTCATGATTGTCTCCTGAGTATTTTTTTATGGGATACGAGCAGCCCATCGTACAATCGCCGGCAGAAACAGTCATCGTGCGGATGCATGAAGAAATATAGCGTTTAATCCGATGATTCCATGCAAATGCACAAAACCATAAGGCGCACCATTCATGCCGAGCATCGATTTCCCCCTGGCGCAAGACATTGTCCGGCGCACCATGGCCATCATCCCGTTCAGCGTCAACGTCATCGATGCGCGCGGCGTGATCCTGGCCAGCGGCGACCCGCAGCGCGTGGGCGACCTGCATCCGGGCGCGCAACTGGCGCTGGCGCGGCGCGCCAGCGTGGAAATCGGCACGGCCGACATGGCCAGGCTGCCCGGTACGCGGGCCGGCATCAACCTGCCCCTGACGGTGCGCGGCGAGATTTGCGGCGTGCTGGGCCTGACGGGCGAGCCCGATGCCGTGCGCCAGTTCGGCGAACTGGTGCGCGCCATGGCGGAAATGATGCTGGAGCAGGCGCGGCTGCTCAGCGAGTTGCAGCACGAAAAGCGCTACCGCGAGGAATTCGTATTCCAGCTCGTCTACCGCACGGGCATTTCGGATGCCAGCATGCAGGCGTGGGCGGCGCGCCTGGCGCTGGACTTGCGCGTGCCGCGTGCCATGTTCGTGCTGGAAATACCCGATGCGGGAGAAGGCCCGGGCGAACGGCTGGACCAGGTGCTGACGCAGCTGCAGCAAGTGCAGTCCGACCTGTCGGCGCGCTGGCCTGCCCTGCTGATGGCCGTCGTCTCGCCGGGCGAACTGGTGCTGCTCGACGCCTTTCCCGCCAGCGGCCCGCAGCAGGCGCGCGCGGCGCAAGCCAGGCAGCGCCTGCTCGAACTGCACCAGGTGGCGCAGCAGGCGCTCGCGCCGGCCGCCACCCTGTCCATGGGCGTGGCCTTGCCCGGTCTCGACGGGGCGACGGCCTCGTATGAATCGGCGAAGCAGACGGCGCGCGTGGGGCGCGCCCGCGATGGCGCGCAATCCACTTTTTCCTACCTGGAGCTGAGCCTGCCCGTGCTGCTGTCCGGCCTGCAGGACGGTTGGCAGGCGGAGCAATTGCGCCAGACCCTGGCCCGCCTGCAGGCGCACGACCGCAAGTCGGGCACCCTGATGCGCACCCTGGCCGCCTGGTTCCGCCATCACAGCCACCCGATGGCCACGGCCAGGTCACTGCATATCCACCGCAACACGCTCGATTACCGGCTGCAGAAAATCGCCGAACTGACGGGGCTGGACCTGGACGACACGGATGACCGCCTGCTGCTGTATGTCGCCCTGCAACTCGATGCGCCGCAGCTCCATTAACAGATGCCCGTCTACAATGGCGGCTGACCGCACAACAGGAACACCATGAACGACGCCATCGAATGGACCAGTCTTGCCCGCACTTTCGGGCTGTTTACCGTCACGGCCGTGGCCGAACTGCTGGGCTGCTACCTGCCCATGCTGTGGCTGAGCAACAAGGGCAGCGCCTGGCTGCTGTTGCCGGCCGCCCTCAGCCTCTTGATCTTCGTGTGGCTGCTGACCTTGCATCCGGCTGCCAGCGGCCGGGTCTACGCCACATATGGCGCCATCTACATCGCCACGGCGCTGGGATGGCTGTGGCTGGTGGACGGCATCACGCCCGCCTGGACGGATGTGACGGGCGTGGGCCTGGCCCTGGCCGGCGCCGCCGTGATTGCCATGGGGCACAAGGCAGCGTAATTACGCCGCGTGCTGGCGGAAATTCGTTTCCGCCGACCATGCCGCGCTGGCGCGGGCCAGCAGCACGGCTTCGCCATCGGCCAGCCAGTCGTCCGCGTCGGCGATCTTCCACATGGCTTGCAGCAGCTTGCGGCGCAAGTCCGGGTCCGTGATTTCATCGAGCAGGCTGTCGATCACGCCATGGGCCAGCTGCACGGCGCCATGCACGGTCGAGGTCAGCATGTCGTCGCACAAGTCTTGCAGCAGCTGTTGAAAGGCGGCCGGCGCCAGGTCGATATGCTCGAGGATCTTGCTGCGGTGCATGGCTTGCAGCTCGGCGCTGGCCAGGTTGCCGTCGACCACCATCATCAGGGCCAGAATACGTCCCGCTGCCTGGGGACTGTTCGTTGCATAGGTACGCATAGTTTTTACTTTCCATTGTTGGTTTAAAAAGCGCGCCACCGCCACGCGGGGCGCGCCGTATCGCTGTTAAATTCGCTGTTTTACTTCTTGTCGCTGCGGGTGATGAATACGCTCGCCACGCAGCTCGACACGATCAGCACCGCCACCACCAGCAGCGAGGCTTCGACGGGCACGTGGTACCACGGCATGATCAGCATCTTGGCGCCGATAAACACGAGCACCATCGCCAGGCCATACTTGAGCATGTGGAAGCGGTCAGCCACGTCCACCAGCAGGAAGTACAAGGCGCGCAAGCCCATGATGGCGAACAGGTTCGACGTGAAGACGATGAACGGGTCCGTCGTGATGGCGAAAATCGCCGGGATCGAGTCGACCGCAAACACCAGGTCCGTCACCTCGATCAGGATCAGCACCAGGAACAGCGGCGTGACATGGCGCAAACCGCCCTTGGCCACGAAGAAACGCTCGCCGTGGTCGCCGTCCGCCACCCGCAAGTGACGGCGGGCAAAACGCAGCACGGGGTTGTTCGCCACGTCCGGTTCCGCATCGGCCGCCACCAGCATGCGCATGCCGGTAATCAACAGGAAAGCGCCGAACAGGTACAGCACCCAGCTGAACTCGCTTACCACCCATGCGCCGGCCATGATCATCACGGCGCGCATCACGATCGCGCCCAGCACGCCGTAGATCAGCACGCGGCGCTGGTACTGGATCGGCACCTGGAAGGCGCTGAAGATCAGCAGGAAGACGAACACGTTATCGACCGACAGCGCTTTCTCGATCAGGTAGCCGGAGAAAAACTCCAGCGCCTTCTGGTTGGCGATCTCGGGGCCGGCCGTGCCGTTCAGATACCACCACAGGCCGCCGTTGAACAGCAGGGCAAGGCTGACCCACACGAGCGACCACGTCGCCGCTTCCTTGACACTGACCTTGTGCGCCTTGTTGCCGCCGAAGACGAACAGGTCCAGCGCCAGCATGAACAGGACGAATACGATGAAGCCGGCCCACATGGGTGCCGTTGCAATGCTTTCCAGGCCATTCATCGGCGACCTCCGCAACTGTCTGTCTCTCTCCTGATGCCCATGGCACTCTCCTTGCATGAATTGAGCAGTCATCATAGGCTGAATATAAACATCGAACAAATCGAATATAATTTATGAATACATCGAAAAACTCGATGTATTAATTTACCGGGAACAAACATGTCGACACTCAACTTCAAGCACTTGCGCTATTTCTGGATGGTGGCCAAGACGGGCAGCATCGCCCGCGCGGCCGAGCAGCTGCACCTGACGCCGCAATCGATTTCGGGCCAGCTCAGCGACTTTGCCGACACCCTGGGCGTGGAACTGTTCCGCCGCAGCGGGCGCAAGCTGGAATTGACGGACACGGGCAGGCGCATCCTCAGCCATGCGGAAGAGATCTTCAGCACGGGCGACGAATTGCTGGAAATCGTGCGCGACCAGTCGCGCACGGCGACGACCACGTTTCGCGTGGGCTGCGCCGATTCCGTATCGAAACTGATCGCCTGCCGCCTAGTCGAACCGGCGCTGGGCCTGGCCGAACCGCTGCGCATGATCTGCCGCGAAGGCAGGCTGGCCAGCCTGCTGGCGGACCTGGCCGTACACCGGCTGGACCTGATCATCGCCGACCGCCCCATGCCGTCCCACTTGAGCGTGCGCGGCTACAACCACCTGCTGGGCGAAAGCGGCATGACCCTGTTCGGCACGCCGGCGCTCGCCGCCACCCTGGAAGGCAGCTTTCCGCTATGCCTGGACGGTGCGCCGCTGCTGCTGCCGGGCGAGGATTTCGCCATCTATGGCCGCCTGCTGCAATGGCTGGGCGACAACCACCTGCACCCGCGCATCGTGGGCGAGTTCGACGACAGCGCCATGATGCAGGCCTTCGGCCAATCCGGCGCCGGCCTGTTCTTCGCCCCCACCGTGATCGCGCCCCAGGTGTGCGAACAGCATGGCGTGGTGGCGCTGGGCCGGGTCGACAGCCTCGTCGAGCAGGTGTATGCGATCACCACGGAACGCCGTCTGAGCCACCCGGCCACCGTCGCCATCAGCCAGAGCGCGCGGCGCGAACTGTTCGTCTAGGCGCCGGCCCTATTCGGCGCTGACGGCGATCTTCCCCGGCTGCCCGACTTTCCTGTGCACTCGGCACGCGATGACGGCAGCCTGGTCTAGGTGCTGGCGGGAGCTTCTGTTGCCAGCCATCCACAGATAATCAGACGAAATACATTTGAACAAATATATCTTTATAATGGCACTCCTCCCCGACGCCCTGCGCGCCCCTTCCTGGACTTGCCGCAATGAAGCACTTGCACGACATCCCCTCTGCCTTCAAGCATGAATTTGCCAACCCGCGCCTGTGGTGGTCGCGCGCCGTCGTCGTCGGCATGGCCGCCATCGCGGGGCTCGTCGTCGTGGGCTTTACGTGGCTGGCGGAAACAGCGCTCGATTGTTTTCTCTTTTTTAACGGCAAGGCCTGGTGGTTCGCCCTGCTGTGGACTCCGGCCTGCGCCGCCCTGCTCGTCTGGCTGACGCGCCGCTACGCCATGGGCGCGGCCGGTTCCGGCATCCCGCAAGTGATGGCCACGCTGGACCCGGCCGTGGCGCCCGAGCAGCGCTCGCTGTTTGTTTCATTAAAACTCAGCGCCGCGAAGATAGTCCTGACGGCGGGCGGCTTGCTGGGCGGCTTGTCGCTGGGACGCGAAGGGCCGTCCGTGCAGATCGCCGCCGGCGTGATGCTGGCCGCGCGCCGCTGGCTGCCCCGCCATTCCCAGGTGAGCGCCCATTCGCTGCTGGTGGCGGGCGGCGCGGCCGGCATCGCGGCCGCCTTCAACACGCCGCTGGCGGGCGTCATGTTCGCCATCGAAGAATTGTCGCGCTCGCCCGAGCAGCGCAACAGCGGCCTCATCGTCGCCGGCATCGTGCTGGCCGGTATGATGGCCGTGTCGATCCACGGCAACGCCACCCATTTCGGCATCATCCATCCCGGCCCCATCGGCCTGGCGCTGGCCCTGCCAGGTTTATTGGTCACGTTGGTGGCGGGCGTGGCCGGCGGCCTGTTCGCGCGGCTGCTGCTGGCGTCCGCCCGGGGCAATCCGCTGGGGAAATTGTCCGCGTGGAGAACAGGCCGGCCCGTGCTGTTTGCCGCCGTCTGCGGTTTGCTGGTGGCGGCCATCGGCATCGCCAGCCACGGCGCCACGTTCGGCAGCGGCACCGTGGCCACGCGCGCCATGCTCGAAGGCGCGTCCGATGTGGCGCCCGCCTTTGTGGCCTTCAAATATGTGGCGACCTGGCTGACCGTGTGGTCGGGCGTGCCAGCCGGCATCTTCGCGCCATCCCTGGCCATCGGCGCCGGCATCGGGCATGACATTGCGCAATTGCTGCACTACCCGCACGCGCCCGCCCTGATCGCGCTGGGCATGGTGGGCTTCCTGGCCGCCGCCACGCAGGCGCCGCTGACGGCGTTTATCATTGTCATGGAAATGGTCGATGGCCACGGCATGGTGCTGAGCCTGATGGCCTGCGCCGTGGTGGCCAGCACCGTGTCGCGCGTGCTCAGCGAGCCGCTGTACGGGGCGCTGGCGCAGCTGCAGCTGCAACGGCTGCCGCAGGCCAGCCGGGACACTACATCGTAAACGGAAACGGCTGCATGCCCGCCTGCCTGTCATCGGGGGCGACGACGGCCAGCAAGGCGTTCAAGCCCTGGTTCAGGTGCGCCAGGCTGTCGGGGTCCAGCTGGGCCAGCGCGCTGGGCAGCAAGCCGCGCGCCGGCTGCGGCGCGCCGGCGATGACGGCTTGCCCTTCCGCCGTCAGGGTCAGGGTGACCACGCGCTGGTCGGGCTGGTCGCGCGCCTTGCGCACATAGGCTTTTTTCACCAGCGCCTCGACCAAGTTGCTGGCCGTCGTCTGGTGGATCGACATCTTGCCGGCCAGCTCGCCCATGCGCAGACCCGGCCGCTCCAGCAATTCCTGCATCACCCACAGTTGCGCGCCAGACACGCCGCATTGCTTCTCGATCTGCGCCGAGTGCCGCTGCGCCGCACGCATGACGACACGCATGTTTTGCAAGGCCATGCCTTGCGCCCTGGCCATTGCCGAAACGTCCGCTTCCACCACCATTGCCTCCATTATCCTGCCGGCTTCGCGCCTGCTGGCGGGCCGGAATCCCTGCATGATACCTGCAATGGCGGTCCGCTACTAACTGCTTGTTACTGGCTCTCCAGCCTGCCATGCCTGTTCCAGCACCAGCTTGCCGGCCTGGTCCCACTGACGCTCGATGCCCTGCTTCTTGCCGTGCTCATACGGCACGATCTGCCGCAGGCTGCCATCGCTGTACCAGCTTTGGACCAAGCCGTGGCGCTGGCCGTCGCGCATGGGCGTGACACTGGCGCGCGCGCCGTTATCGTGCCACTCCATCAGGTCGCCCTGCTCGCGCCCTTGGGCATCCTGCTGCCATGCAACGGTCGGCTGGCCATTGCTGCCCCACTTCTGCATGCTCAGCAGCTTGCCCTTGCGGTACAGCGCTCTCTGCGCCAGCTGGCCATTGTCATGGCTGTCGAACGACCAGCCGTCGGGTTCGCCATTGCGCCACATCGTGCTGGCGAGCACCTTGCCGTCCGGCGCCAGGGTGACGGCCTCGCCATCCTGCTGGTCATGGATGAAATGGCTGCGCTGGAACAGCTTGCCGTCGGCGTAAAACAATTGCTGCAGCCCATGCATCCTGCCGCCTTTCAGGAAGGCGCGGCTGCTCACCTTGCCATTCGGTCCGTACGACACATACTCGCCATCGGCCATTTGCTGGCCGTGGTAGCGGATGCGGTTCATCAGCTGGCCATTCTCATGGTAAGACTCGACAATACGGTCGCGCCCGTTCGGCAGCACGGTCACCTTTTGCTTGAGCTGGCCGTTGTCATAGAACGATGTGCCGCCAGCCGGCGCCTGCGCCTGCGCCGCCAGCGGCAGCACCGTCATGAGCATTGCCAGCAGCGCCAGGCGCATTTTCTGTGCATACCGCATGCGCCCCCCTACTGCGCCGCCACGGGCTGGCCATCGTGCCACGTCTGTTCCAGCACCAGCTTGCCCGTCTTGTCCCACTGGCGCTCGATGCCATGCTTCTTGCCGTGTTCATACGGCACGATCTGCCGCAGGCTGCCATCGCTGTACCAGCTTTGCAGCAAGCCGTGACGCTGGCCTTCGACAAACGGGGTCACGCTGGCGCGCACGCCGTTGGCATGCCAGTCGGTCGTGTCGCCGTGGTCGCGCCCCTGCGCGTCTTTCTGCCACGCAAACTTGGGCTGGCCATTCGGCCCCCACGTTTGCAAGCTGAGCACGGCGCCTTTCCGGTACAGCGTCTTGTTCGAGACGACGCCATTGCCATGGCTTTCAAACGACCAGCCGTCGGGCTGGCCGTGCACCCAGACGGTCCTGGCCAGCACCTTGCCATCCTCGGCATAAATGACAAACTCGCCCTCGCGCTGGCCATCGACGTGCCGTCCCCTTCGGAATAGCTTGCCATCCGGATAAAACGATTCCTCCACTCCATCCATCTGGCCATTGCGGCGATACGAGCGGTTGCTGACGGCCCCGTTCGCGCCATACGACACTTGCTCGCCATCGGCCATCTCATCGCCGTGGTACAGGATGCGGCTCATCAGCTGGCCATTCTCGTGATACGTTTCCGAGATGCTGTCGCGCCCGTTCGGCAGCGCAGTTACCCGCTGCTGGACCTGGCCATTCTCGAAGTACACGCAGCCGCCCAGCAGCTCCTCGCCCTGGGCATTGAAATAGGTTTCGCGCAGCAGCTGGCCATTTTCGTAGTAAGACTTGCGAAAACGCACGAACTTGATCTGGCTCAGGTCCAGGTCCGTGGCATAGGTTTCAAAGGCCAGCACGCCGGGCGTGTCGGGAAATTCCAGCCGCACATGCCAGGCGCCCAGCGCCTCGTCGCGCTCCGGCGGCGTGCGCAGCGCATACACGGCGCGGCGCTGATTGCTCGGCATGAAATTTTCATCCAGATACATGGTGTGATCTTCCTCCTGCAAGGTTGGCGTTGGCGTTGGCGACTGCGCCGCCGGCTGTTCCTGCGCCGCCAGCGGCAAGGCCAGGACCATGCCCAACAGCGCGGCCAGTGCCGCGCGCGTCGTCTGTGGTGTGTGCATTGTGTTCCGTTGCGATGTTATTGTGCGGCTGCCATCATAATGGAAAGCAACGTTTTCCCCTGTCACAAAAGAAAGCCATGCACTTGCCCACCTCCCCCAGCGACACCCGGATACTGGACATCGTCGATGCCTGGATCGCCGACCTGGCGCGCGGCGACTACGCGTGCGCCCATGCGCGCACGGCGCACGATGTGTATTACGGCTGGACGCCGGCGCTGCTGCGCGCCGTGATCGAAGGCTATGGTTCGCTGGAACCATACGCGGATGGCCGGGTCTACCGGGTCACCCCAGCGGCAGAGGCCAGCGGCGCGCCGCACGAGCGCTGCGTCGAGCGCCCGGACGGCCAGGATGGCGGCATAGTGATCGCCGAAGTGCGTCATTCCCTGCCCCTGAACGGCGCCTGGTCGGACCTGACAGCCACCTTTCGCGTGGAGGGCGCCAGGCTGGTATTACAGGAAATTCACGTGTTCTGAGGTTCTAGGCCGCGCCATCCTTGACGGGCGACAGCTGGCTCGCATGCAGCCGTGCATACGCGCCGCCCTGTTGCAGCAAGGCGGCATGGCTGCCCGACTCGACCAGGCGGCCGCCCTGCATGACGACGATGCGGTCGGCGCTTTCGATGGTGGATAATCTGTGGGCGATGACGATGGTGGTGCGGTTGCGCATCAGCACTTCCAGCGCCGCCTGCACGGAGCGCTCCGACTCCGTGTCCAGCGCGCTGGTCGCTTCATCGAGCAGCAGGATCGGCGCATCCTTGTACAGCGCGCGCGCGATCGCCAGGCGCTGGCGTTGTCCGCCCGACAGGCGCGAACCGTTCTGGCCCGCCTGGGTCGCATAGCCTTGCGGCAACTGCATGATGAAGTCGTGGGCGTAGGCGGCGCGCGCCGACGCTTCGATGCGGGCCATGTCCGGAGCCGGGTCGCCATACGCGATATTCGCCGCCATCGTGTCGTTGAACAAAATCACATCCTGGCTGACGAGGGCGAACTGGCGCCGCAGGGCCAGCAAGGCGTAGTCGCGCACGTCGACGCCGTCGAGCAGGATCTGGCCGCCGCTGACGTCATAGAAGCGCGGCAGCAAGCCCAGCAAGGTCGTCTTGCCGCCGCCGGAGCCGCCCACCAGGGCCACCGTTTCGCCGGCGCGGATGTCGAGCGTGATATCGCTCAAGGCCGTGGGCGCATCGGGATCGTCGCTGTTGTAGCGGAAGTGCACGTTCTGCAAGGACAGATTGCCCTGCACGGCGGCCGGGGCGATGGTGCCCGGGTCCGGTTCCAGCGGCGTGTCGATCAGGCCGAAGACGGATTCGGCCGCCGCCAGGCCCCGCTGCAGCGGTTCATTGATCTTCGTTAAATTCTTGATCGGCGACTGCATGGCCATCAGCGCGCCCATGAAGGCGACGAAGGCGCCCGGCGTGATGGCGCCGCTTTGCGCGCGCAGCATGGCGAAATAGATCACGGACGACAGGGTGATACCGACGAGCATCATGATGAAGCCGGAATTCATGGCCGAGGTAGCCGCATGCTTGACGGCCAGCTGGCGGTTGCGCTTGACGACGTCGACGAAGCGCGCCTGCTCGTAATCTTGCCCGCCGAAGATTTTCACCACGCGCTGGCCGCCGATGCTTTCGTCGAGCACGGACGTCAGTTCGCCCACCGCTTGCTGAGAACTCTTGCTCAGGTGGCGCATGCGCCGGCCCGCCAGGGTCACGACGATGGCGACGATGGGCATCGACGCCATGCAGAACAGGGCCAGTTTCACATCGATGCTGAACAGCAGGATCAGGTAGCCGACGGTGGCGACGGAATCGCGCACCATCACGTTGAGCACGTTCAAGCCCGCCTGCGACACCTGGCTGGCGTCGAAGGCCACGCGCGACTGCGTCAGGCTGGTGGTGGTGGTATCGAAAAAGCGGCTGGGCAGGCGCATGATGGTGGCGAACATCTTTTCGCGCAAATCGGCCTGTACCCGGCTCGATAGCCAGACGGAACCGTAATCGCCGGCAAAACTGGACACCATGCGCAGCACGGCCAGGCCCAGGATAGTGGCGGGAATCACCCACAAGTCCACCTGCCCTGCCTGTGCCGGCAAGAAACGGTCGACCCAGCCCTGCAGCATGCCCATCACGCCGGACACGGGCGCGACCTGCGTGCTGGCCGTCGTGCGCATGGCATCGACGACGTTTTGCAACTGGCGGATTAACAACACATCGGTGGCGGACGCCACGCCGACGGCCAGCAAGGTGGCGGCAACGATGGCGCCATAGCGGCGAAACTGGCCGGCCAGGCGGAAGAACAGGAGGCGACTTTGCTGCATGCAGGTGACAAAAGTGAGGGTAAAGCGTGATTCTAACCGCTGCCAGACTTAGCTATGAGAAAGTCGTCACCTTGCCGGCGCAGGACCGGCAAGGGAAAGCACGGACGATCAGCTCTTCGCCACTTTCCACGCGGCCGTGCCAGCCTTGCAGACTTTCAGCTTCAGGGTCTGTTCCTGGCCCTTGGCGTTCAAGCCCACCTGCACCTTGCGGCACGTTTGCGCATCCGTCTTTTCCGTGTCGCTGGCCGTGATGTCGGCGGCGATGCGCACGGAATTGCGCAAGCCTTCATTACTCCATTGCACGGTTTCGCCATCCTTCTTGTCGTTGAGCACGTCGGTGACGGCTTTCACGAAGACGGGCTTGTCGTTCTTGTTCAGGTAAGCCATCGGCGTATCGGCCAGGAAACCCAGGCCGACGGCGGAAGCGGAAGCGCTGAAGACGACGCTGCCCAGTATCAAGGTGGACAACAGTGTGGCGGGACGAATACGCATGGAAAACTCCTAGTTAAGTAAAAATAGGGACCGCCGGGGCGGCCCTTAGCCGGGATCCGCCGGCGAAATACCCACGGCCAGCAAGGCGTCGATGCTGGGCACGAAATAGATCGCCGACGACAGCGCCGTGGAAAAATCCAGCAGCCTGTCCGTTTGAGTGACGCCATCATAGCCTACGCCGTACATTTGCCGCAGCATGCCCATGGTCACGGTGATGTCCTTGCAGAAACCGACAAACATGACGCCCGCCTCGGTCGCATTGGCGTAATTGGCATTGCGGCGCACGATGTCGACTTCCTCGCCATCGCGGATGAACTGGTTGCGGCCCACGTGGGAATCGACGGGCAACGGCGACAATTCATGGCTGCCGGCCTTGGTGCGGCCCCACACCTGCTCCGCCGCGTGCACGGGCAAGGCGCGCAGGCGCTCCACGTCCATGCGCCATTTCTGCAGCAGCACGGTGGAGCCGCCCGCACCCGCCTCGCCATCGGGAATGATGGCCACGCCATTCGCGCGGAACGGATTCGGGTTGGCGACGCCGTCGGCAAAGCCGTCGAAGGTCACGTTATTGTGATACGGAAAACACACCTGCTCGCTGGCCAGCTCGGCGTAAGGGCTCAGCAAGGTGAGCGTCGTGCGCATGCTGTCGTACAGGGTGGCCGCATTCGACTGCGTGATCCAGACCCAGAAATCGTGCTGGGTGGCGGGCGCCATCTTGCCGTTGGCGCCCACGAGGTCCTGCGCGAACGATGCCATGTTGTCCGGCACGCAGCCGGGACAGGTCGCGCGCCACAGCTCGGGCTTGAATCCCAGCACCACATTGGCCGTACCGCCCGTCAACTGGTGGTGACGGTTCAGGGTGGGATCCAGGATGCCCGTGACCCCGGATTCCCACAGTTTGCCCAGCAGCTTGAACAACTGCCGCATATCGACGCCGGCCTTCACATTGAACTGCAAATGCACTTCGTCGCGCGCGACGACAGACAGCATGCTTTGTGGAATTGCCATGACAGATGTTCCTTTTTTAGTTTTCTCTATGGATATTAAACCAGAAGTGCAGGTTGGCAGTTTCATTTAGGCAACATGCGATATTTGTAACTATAGGTGTTCATGAATTGAACGATAATGCAATGACGTAGAGCAAGAATCAAGAATGGATACCAATGAAATTGTATGAAAAGCTCGTCGGCGACATCGAGCAACTGGTCGCCCAGGGCGTGCTCTTGCCCGGGGAACGCATCCCGTCCGTGCGCCAGACCAGCCAGCAGCACAAGCTGAGCATCACCACGGTGCTGCGCGCCTACGTCAAGCTGGAAAGCATGGGCGTGATCGAAAGTAGGCCCCAGTCCGGCTACTTCGTGCGGCCCCGCGCCGACGGCGATGCGCAACCGGCCGACCTGTGCCTGCAGGCCTCCCAGCCGAGTACCGTACCGGCCGAAGTGCACGTCAGCCGCCTGGTGCTGTCGACCCTGCGCTCGATCGGCTTGCACGACGCCATCCCGCTGGGCTCGCCCTACCCCGATCCCGCGCTGTTTCCGTGGGAACGCATCAACCAGTACGCGAGCGCCGTGGCGCGCCGCAACCGCGACTGGAGCGTGACGGACGACCTGCCGCCGGGCAACCCGCAACTGATACGAGAAATCGCCCGCCGCTACCTGGAAAACGGCCTGGCCGTCGATCCCGACGAAATCATCGTCACCGTGGGCGCCACGGAAGCCATCAACCTGTGCCTGCAAGCGGTGGCCAAGCCGGGCGACACCATCGCCGTCGAATCGCCCACCTTCTATGCCATGCTGCTGGCCGTCGAACGGCTGGGCATGAAGGTGGTGGAAGTGTCCACCGATCCGTATGACGGCATCCGCATCGAGGCGCTGGCCGACATCATGGCCCGGCAACCGATCGCCGCCGTCATGGTGATGCCGAACTTCCAGAATCCGCTGGGCTTCCAGATGTCGGATCAGCGCAAGCGCGCACTGGTCCAGCTGCTGGAGCAGCACGAGGTGCCCGCCATCGAAAACGGCGTCTACAACGAGCTGTATTACGGCGACGCCCACCCGTCCTCGCTCAAGTCCTATGACCGCAAGGGCCTGGTGCTGCACTGCTCCTCGTTTTCCAAGAGTCTCAGCGCCGCGCAGCGCGTGGGCTGGGCACTGGCCGGACGCTACCGCAGCAAGGTGGAGGAACTCAAATTCCTCAACACGTTGACCACGTCGTCGTTCCCGCAGCTGGCCATCGCCGAATACCTGCAGAACGATGGCTATGAACAGCATCTGCGCCGCACCCGCAAGGCCTATGCCCAGCAGGCGCGCATCATGGCCGCCGCCGTGCTGCGCTTCTTTCCCGCCGGCACCAAAGTCTCGCAACCGCAGGGCGGCTACGTGCTGTGGGTGGAGTTGCCCGGCAACGTGGACTCCATGCAGCTGTACCGGCGTGCGCTGGAATGCAAGATCACGGTGGGGCCGGGGCGCATGTTTTCCGTCAGTCAGGCTTACAAGCATTGCATCCGCCTCAACTACAGCTATCCGTGGAGCGTGGACGTCGAGCAAGCCATTATTTTGCTCGGCAAACTCATCACCGAATTCTTGTAATAACACCGATCAAAACCTACTGCGCGTCGTAATTTGCGGTCTGCGATGCTCACTGTACCTTCGTACAGTTGCGCTTCTCAACCACAACTTACTTCCGCTCGCTACGGTTTTGCTAGGCGTTCTAAACCAGTTATCCGCCTACCAGCGACATGCGCACGGTGGGATACTGCTTGCGTCCGCCCACCTGGGCCAGTGCGCCGCGCACTTCCGAGTAGCGGTCGCCACGGCGTTGCCAGTGCTGGCGCAGCTGGGCTTCCAGGCCTTGCTCGGAATCCAGCTGGGGCCGCAGGTCGAGGCCGTCGTGGGCGAACAGGCAGGTAAACAGCTTGCCGTCCGACGACACGCGCACGCGGCTGCAGTCGCCGCAGAACGGCTGCGACACGCTGGAAATGAAACCCACTTCGCCGCCGCCATCGAGGTAACCATAACGGCTGGCCGTCTCGTGCGAAATCGGCTTGCCTTCGCCCAGCGACACGAGAGGAAATTCTGCCGCGATCAGCGCGCGCGCCGCGTCCGACGTGACGACGTGCGTGCGCGACCAGGCGCCGATGCCGCCCACGTCCATGAATTCGATCAGGCGCAGGATCACGCCCGTGTGGCGGAAATGGCGCGCCAGCGGCACGATCTGGCTATCGTTGACACCTTTTTGCACGACCATGTTGACCTTCACGGGATGCAAGCCCACGGCTTGCGCCACCTCTATGCCGTGCAGCACCTTTTCGACGGGAAAGTCGACACCATTCATGCGCTGGAAGATGCCGTTATCCAGACTGTCGAGGCTGACGGTGACCCGGTCCAGGCCCGCCTCCTTCAGCGAGCGCGCCTTGGCCGCCAGCAAGCTGCCATTCGTCGTCAGCGCGATGCTCACGGCGCGCCCATCCGGCGTGGTGAGCCGCGCCAGGCGCTCGATCAGCTGTTCCAGATTCTTGCGCAGCAGCGGCTCGCCGCCCGTGATGCGGATCTTGTCGACGCCCAGACGCACGAAGGCGCGTGCCATGGTCTCGATCTGCTCGAAAGACAGGCGCTCGCTCGATGGCAGAAACGGGTAATCGCTGGGGTACAGCTCGGCCGGCATGCAATACGTGCAGCGGAAGTTGCACTGGTCGATGACGGAAATGCGCAAGTCCGTCAGGGGGCGGCCCAGCATGTCCACGCAGGGCTCAAGATAGTCTGGCTGCCGGAGCGCCGGCTGCGGATACAGGATGGTGTTCATTGTGCTTCCCCCTTGATGTGCATTCGTCAGGGTCCAGCATAAGCCCGAAGGCAGGTCGCAAGGAGGTACAGTCCGGCGCCGGGCGATAGAGTACAGATGCGGCTTTACTCTGCCGGCGGCGGCGCGAACATGCTGGCGCACAGCTCGGCGCCCGCCTCGCTCAGCAGCGCACTGCCACCGCCGCTCTCCGCCGTCGTCACGCTCACCAGTTGCGCGCTGGACAGCGCATTGAGCTGGCGCAGCAAGGTGCTCATCTGTACCCCTGCCCGCTTGGCCAGCTTGGCCAGCGACCACGGTTTCTCGGGCGCCTCCTGCCGCGCCTCCCACAGCAGCGCCAGCAGCGCTATCAATGCCGCGTCGATGCCGTCTTCCTTGTCTTCCTTATGCATGTTTTTTCTCCTTGTCCACATCATAAATCAGCGCCGGCGCCGGCGCGACCGGCATCGTCATCTTGCCATCTGTACTCTGTTTTTTTGTCCGGAACTGTGCGCCTACGGGACAGTCCGCCGCCCCTACCATGTGATTGTCCCATCGCATATCACCAGGAGAGTCATCATGAGCAAGCCAAAGTCCGACGCGCGCATCGCGCCCTACACCCATGCCGCGGCCGGCTGGGGAGCACTCAAGTATGTGGCCATCAACCTGTTCAAGGAGAAAGTCAGCGCGGGCAATTACCGTTCGCTGTTCGAGCAAAACCAGCCCGACGGCTTCGACTGTCCCGGCTGCGCCTGGCCCGACCGCGAACACGCGTCGACGTTCGAATTCTGCGAAAACGGCGTCAAGGCCGTGGCGGCCGAATCGACGAGCAAGCGCGTGCGTCCCGAGTTTTTCCAGGAGCACACGGTCACGGAATTGATGGAACAGTCGGACTATGATCTGGAACAACATGGCCGCTTGACGGACCCCATGGTGTACGACGCGGCCAGCGACAAATACCAGGCGATAGCCTGGGACGATGCGTTCGCCCTCGTGGCGCACCATTTGCACGCGCTGGACGACCCGAACCAGGCCGCCTTCTACACGTCGGGCCGCGCCAGCAACGAGGCGGCGTTTCTCTATCAACTGTTCGTGCGCGCCTATGGCACCAACAACTTCCCCGACTGTTCCAACCTGTGCCACGAAGCGACGAGCCGCGGCTTGCCGGAAACGGTGGGCATCGGCAAGGGCACGGTGCTGCTGGACGACTTCGAGCATGCGGACACCCTGCTGCTGTTCGGCCAGAACCCGGCCACCAACCACCCGCGCATGCTCGGTGAATTGCGTGAAGCGTCGCGCCGCGGCGCCACCATCGTTTCCATCAACCCGCTGCACGAACGGGGCCTGGAGCGTTTCACCAGCCCGCAGCATCCGCTGGAAATGCTGACGGGCGGCAGCACGAATATCTGCTCGCTGTTCATCTGCCCCACCCTGGGCGGCGACTTCGCGCTGATCAAGGCCATGGCCAAGCGCGTCGTCGAGCTCGATGATGACGCCGTCGCCCACGGCCAGGAGCGCGTGCTCGACTGCGCCTTCATCGCCGAACACACGAGCGGCTTCGACGCCTTCGCCGCCGACCTGCGCGCGGAAAGCTGGGACTTGCTGATCGCCGAATCGGGCGTCGCACGCGACAAGATCGAGGAACTCACGCAGATCTATGTGAAGGGCAAGGCCGTCATCGCGACCTGGGGCATGGGTGTGACGCAGCACAAGAATTCGCTGGCCACGGTGCAGATCCTGTCGAACTTGATGATGATGCGCGGCAATATCGGCAAGCGCGGCGCGGGCTTGTGCCCCGTGCGCGGCCACTCGAACGTGCAGGGCGACCGCACCATGGGCATCGAGGAACAGCCGACCAAGGAATTCCTCGACCGCCTGGGCTTGGTCTTCAACTTCGAGCCGCCGCGCCACCACGGCTACGACGCCGTCGGCACGATCGAAGCCATGCTGGAGAAAAAAGTGAAAGTGTTTGTCGCGCTCGGTGGCAATTTCTCGATGGCCACACCGGACACGCCGCGCACCTGGGATGCGCTGCGTTCGTGCGACCTGACGGTGCATATCGCCACCAAGCTCAACCGCAGCCATCTCGTGCACGGCAAGGATGCGCTGATTTTGCCTACGCTGGGACGCACGGAAATCGACGTGCAGGGCGGCGTGGCGCAAGGCGTGACGGTGGAAGATTCGATGAGCATGGTGCACATCTCGTTCGGCATGAACCAGCCCGCCTCGCCCAATCTGCGCTCGGAAATCGCCATCGTGGCCGGCATGGCGCAGGCGACCGTGGGCAGCGAGAAGATCGACTGGCTGCGCTATTCCGGCAACTATGCGCTGCTGCGCGACTCCATCGAGCAAGTATTCGACGACTTTTTCGACTACAACTTGCGCATAGCCAAGCCGGGCGGTTTCCACCTGAAAATCGCCTCGCGCGAACGGGTGTGGAAGACGGCAAGCGGCAAGGCGCAATTCCTCGTCAACGCCGTCGAGCTCGACACACCGATCCACCGCGCTCGCCAGCAATACGGCGAGCGCCTGATGGTGCTGATGACGACGCGTTCGCACGACCAGTACAACACGACGATCTACGCCATGGACGACCGCTACCGCGGCGTGTTCGGCCAGCGCCGCGTCGTCTTCATCAACAAGGACGACCTGGCCATGCTGGGCTTTGCGGCCGGCGACTGGGTCGACCTGATCGGCGTATGGCATGACTGCATCGAACGCCGCGCCGACCGCTTCCTGCTGGTCGAGTACGACATTCCGCGCGGCTGCATCGGCGCCTACTACCCGGAAACCAATCCGCTGGTGCCGCTCGACAGCGTGGGCCACGGTTCGCGCACGCCGACCTTCAAATCCATCCCCGTGCTGCTGGCGCCTTCGGCCGCCCTCAGTTGATCAGGAGAACGCCATGTTCGGTTTCGATACCCTGGACCTGTCGCGCGCGCAATTTGCGATGACGGCCATCTTCCACATCCTGTGGCCCATCTTGACGATCAGCCTGTCGCTGTTCCTGTTCGTCGTCGAGGCGCTGTGGCTGCGCACCAGCGACCCCGTCTACTACCGCCACGCGCGCTTCTGGAGCAAGCTGCTGGTGCTGAACTTTGCCGTCGGCGTCGTCAGCGGGATTCCCCTGGAATTCCAGTTCGGCACCAACTGGGCGCCGTTCTCGCACCATTCGGGCCAGTTCATCGGCAACATCCTCGGCTTCGAGGGCGCCATGGCCTTCATGCTGGAAGCGGGTTTCATCGGCGTCATGATGTTCGGCTGGGGCCGCGTACCGAAGGGCGTGCACCTGTTTGCCACCGGCATGGTGGCGCTGGGGTCCAGTATTTCCTCGTTCTGGATCATGGTCGCCAATTCCTGGATGCAGACGCCGGCCGGCGTGCGCGTGGTCGACGGCAAGATCATCGTCACCGATTACGTGGCCGCCATCTTCAATCCCGACATGGCCTGGGCCGTGGGCCACATGTGGGTGGCCGCCGTGGAAACGGGCTTGATCGTCATCGCCGGCATTTCCGCCTGGTATATGTTCAAGCGCCGCGAGCCGGCCTTCTTCGCCCGCTCGTTCAAGCTGGCGCTGATGCTGCTGCTGGTCATCGCACCGTTGCAAGTGTGGCTGGGCGACTCCAGCGGCGTCGATGTCTTCAAGACCCAGCCCGCCAAGGGCGCGGCCATCGAAGGCCACTGGCACACGAATCGCGATGGCGAGGGTGCCGCCTGGTCCCTGCTGGCCTGGCCCAACCAGACGGAACAAAAGAATGACTGGTCGCTGGAAGTACCCGGCATGCTCAGCGTGATCGCCACGCATAGCGCCACCGGCAAGATCACGGGCCTGGCCGACATCGCCCGCGCAGACCAGCCACCCATGCTGCCGCTGCTGTACTACGCGTTCCGCGCCATGGCCGGCATCGGCATGTGGTTCGTGCTGCTGGCGTTCTGGACCTTCGTCGCCTGGCGCAAGGTGGGCGGCCGGGTGCAGGAATTCGTGCGCAACCGCAAGCTGCTGCTGGCCTGGGTGCTGACGATACCGCTACCCTACATCGCCGTCGAGTGCGGCTGGATCGTGCGCGAGGTGGGACGCCAGCCATGGGTCGTGTACGGCCTGCTGCGCACGCGCGACGCCGTCTCCGACGTGGCGGCCCATGCCGTGGCCGGCAGCATGCTGATGTTCTTCGTGTTTTACATCGTCCTGTTCCTCACGTTCTTCGTGTTCGCCAAGAAATGGCTGCAACAAGGCCCGGACCTGGCGCTGCCGCTGCCGGACGCAGCACATGCCACGGGGTATTGAGATGCGCCCCCATCAATCAAGGAGTTTGTAATGGATATCAATTCGCATGCCATGCTGGGCAACGCCTGGTTCGGCCTGATCGGCCTGATGCTGGTGTTTTACGTGGTCACGGACGGCTTCGACCTGGGCGTGGGCATCCTCAGCCTGTTCACGCGCCGCGAGCAGGAACGCAACCTGATCTTCCAGTCGATCGAACACGTGTGGGACGCCAATGAAACCTGGCTCGTGGTGGTGGGCGGCGCCCTGTTCGGCGCCTTTCCCAGCGCCTACGCCACCCTGCTGGAAGGGCTGTACATTCCCATCATGCTGCTGATCGCCAGCCTGATCATGCGCGGCGCGTCGATCGAGTTCCGCCATGCGGCCGGCAACAAGCGCCTGTGGGACCTGATCTTCGGCGTGGGCAGCCTGCTGGCCGCCGTGGCGCAGGGCGTGGTGCTGGGCGAAGTCATCACGGGCTTGCAGCCGGGTTGGCTGAGCGGCACCTTTACGGCGTGCACGGCGCTGGGCGTGGTGGCTGGTTATTGCCTGCTGGGCAGCACTTATCTGATCAAGAAGACGGGCGGCCAGCTGGAAGCGGCGGCGCGCCGCTACGCCACGGCCAGCGTGCTGGCGACGGTCGCGGCCGCCATCGTGCTGTCGGCCGGCACCATGGTCTTCAGCGCCATCGGCCACGACCGCTGGGCGCAGCCGGGCGTGTTCGGCGTGCTGCTGGCCCTGGCCGCCATCGCCGCCAGCGCGTTTATTTACATCCTGTGGGCCGTGCACGTGAACGGCTTGCGCGGACCGTTCCGCGGCGCCATCGTGCTGTTCCTGGCGTCGTTCGCGGGCCTGGCCATCAGCTTCTTCCCGGACTTGGTGCCTGGCAAGCTGAGCATCGCGGCGGCCGCGTCCGATGAGCCGACGTTGATCTTCATGCTGATCGGCATGGGTTCCATGCTGCCGATCATGATTGGCTACAACCTGTTCCAATACTACGTTTTCGAGGGCAAAGTCGTGCCCCGCAAGCATTGAGCGGCATCCAATATGATCATTCGGCCTACCACCAACTGGTTCCGCATGCTGTTCGTCTGGAATGGCTCGGTGCTGCAAGCCATCATTCCGCAATTGCTGCTGATGCTGGTCGTCAGTTCGTTGGCCTTGCTGACGGACGGCCGCATCTTCGGCGTCAAGATTCCGCTCGATACGGCGCCGTTCCCCATGGTCGGCATCAGCCTGGCGATCTTCCTCGGCTTTCGCAACAACGCCAGCTATGCCCGCTTCGTCGAGGCGCGGCATATCTGGGGGCAATTGCTGATCGCCGCGCGGGCCCTCGCTTCGCAGGCGCTCACGTATTTGCCGCAGCAGACGAGCGGCCTGGACCACCAGTTGCTGCTGCGCCGCCTGATCGCCTTCGTCTACGCGCTCAAGCACCAGCTGCGCCAGACGGACCCGCAGCAAGACCTGGCGCGCTACCTGCCGGCCGACGACATGCAGCGCTTGCAGGGCGTCAACTTCAAGCCCGTCGCCGTGCTCCATTCGGTGCGGGCCATGCTGTACGAGGCCGTGCAGCGCCAGCCGGGCCAGATGCAGCTGCTGTGGATGCTCGACACGCAGCTCAACGACCTGGCCGCCACCGTGGCCGGCTGCGAGCGCATCAAGAACACGCCGATCCCGTATCCATACGGCGTGCTCGTGCACCGCACCGTCTACATGTACTGTTTTTTACTGCCGCTGGGCCTGGTGGACGCCATCGGCGTGGCCACGCCCCTCATTTCCGTCTTTGTCGCCTACACCCTGTTTGCGCTGGAAGCCATCGCGCAGCAGATCGCCGAACCGTTCGGCCTGGCGCCCAACTGCCTGGCCCTCAACGCCATGACGCGCGAAACGGAACGCTCGCTGCTGGAATTGAATGGCGACCCGCTGCCGCCCTCGATACGGCCCTGCCCGCGCTATCAGATCGATTAACTGGAGGACACACAGCATGGAATGCGACATCACCACCATCGATCGCGATGGATTTCTGGAAGTGCCCATGGTACGCCACCAGGGGGGCGTGGCCACGGCGGGCCGTGACATGGTGGCCGAGGAGTATCCCGTGGCCCTCGTCTACAACGGCATCGCCCACGCGGTGATGATGGCCACGCCGCGCGACCTCGAGGAATTCGCCGTCGGTTTCACCTTGACGGAGGGCATCGTCGGCAGCGTGCGCGACATCTACGACCTCGATGTGTGTTGCGGCGAGGACAGCGCGGAAGTGCGGCTGACCATCGCGCAGCCCGATTTGATCAAGCTCAAGGCCCGCCGCCGCGCGCTGACCGGACGCACGGGCTGCGGCGTGTGCGGTATCGAAAGCCTGGCCCTGCTGGACCTGGTGCCGGAAAAGATTACGCGGCCCCTGCCGCCGCTGGTCGCCAGCAGCGCCATCCTCGGCCGGGCCGCGCGCGAACTGCTGCCGTACCAGGAGTTGATGCACAAGACGGGCGGCGTGCATGCGGCCGCCTGGTGCACGGCCGAGGGCGCCATCGTGAAAGTGTTCGAGGATGTGGGCCGGCATAACGGCCTCGATAAACTGATCGGCTACCTGGCGCTGCACCGCATCGCCATGCACGACGGCTTCGTCTTCCTGTCCAGCCGCGCCAGCTATGAACTGGTGCGCAAGTCGGCGCGCATGCATATCGGGCTCGTCGCCACCATCTCGGCGCCTACCTCGCTGGCGATTCGCATCGCGCGCCAGGCCGGCATGCAGCTGGCCAGCTTTTGCCGCCGCGACGGTTTTGTCGACTACACGGCGGGCGAAGGGGAAAATAGCGGCCAGCATGCACCGTGAACAGCCGATGCTACATTCTTTGCCGTAAAGCAAGTGCACGCTTGACTTGCCCCCCGCTGGCGGCTTTCAATGGCAATAGTTTCTAATCATCAACTTTGCCTGCTGCCACGTTCCTCGCGCGGCAGCGATGAAAGGATGGCGCGATGGCCCTGGCACAAGAGCAGCATCTAGCGGACACCTGGCGGACGGGCGGCTTGAAGCCGCGCGCCTGCGACTGCGGCGGTACCGTCTTCACCATCCTGCACCAGCGGGTGATGGCGGACATGCGGCGACGGCAATTTCTCGGTGGCACGGCCGCCATGCTGGCGCCCTTCATCGGCTTGTCCACCAGCAATGCCATTGCCCAGCAGCCGCAAGCAGCCGAACGCCCCCTGTTGCTGACCAATCTGCGCCTGTTCGACGGCACGGGCAAGGCGCCCCGTTCCGGTATCCACGTGCTGGTGACGGGGCCGGTCATCACGGCCCTGCTGCCGGCCGGCGAGAAAGTCGAGGGTGCGCAAGTGATCGATTGCCAGGGCAAGCTGGTCATGCCGGGCCTGATCGACGCCCACTGGCACACCATGCTGGCCGCCATCAACCAGGTGACGGCCATGACGTCCGACGTCGGCTATTTATATCTGGTGGCGGCGCAGGAAGCGCGGCGCACCCTGCTGCGGGGGTTCACGTCCGTGCGCGATCCTGGCGGCCCCGCCTTTGCCTTACAACGCGCCATCGATGAAGGCATCGTCGACGGCCCGCGCATCTTCCCGTCCGGCGCCATGATTTCGCAAACCTCGGGCCATGGCGACTTCCGCATGCGGTCCGATATCCCGCGCGCGGCGAATGCGCCCTTGAGCATGGCGGAAACAGCGGGCATGGCCATGATCGCCGACGGCGAGGCGGAAGTGCTGCGCCGCGTGCGCGAGCAGCTGATGCTGGGTGCGACGCAAATCAAGATGATGGCCGGCGGCGGCGTCGCCTCCATGTACGACCCGCTCGACAGCACCCAGTATTCGGAACGCGAACTGCGCGCCGGCGTGGAAGCGGCCGCCGACTGGGGCACGTATGTGATGACCCACGTCTACACGCCGAAAGGCATCCAGCGGGCCATCCGCGCGGACGTGCGCAGCATCGAGCACGGCCAGCTGGCCGACGACGAATCCGCGCGCATGATGCGCGACACGGGCACGTGGTGGAGCTTGCAACCGTTCCTGCAGGACGCGGATGCGAATGTCTACCCGGATGCGGCGCGCAAGGCCAGCCAGGCCATCGTCTCGGAAGGCACGGTGAAGGCGTATGCGCTGGCGCAAAAGTACGGCATCAAAACGGGCTGGGGTACGGATATCCTGTTCAACGCGAAAAACACGCCGACCCAGGGCCGCCAGCTGGCCAAGCTCACGCGCTTTTACGATCCATTGACCCTGCTGGCGCAGGCGACGGGGCAGAATGGACAATTGCTGGCCCTGTCCGGCCAGCGCGCGCCCTACCCGGGCACCCTGGGCCGGCTGGCGGCAGGCGCCATGGCCGACTTGCTGGTGGCCGAGGGCGATCCCACGAAAAACCTCGATTTCCTCGCGCATCCCGAGGAAAGCCTGTTCCTGATCATGAAGAACGGCCGCATCTACAAGGACAAACTGGGCGCGCCGCTGGCAGGCTGATGGCGGGCGCGTTGGCAAGCGGGCACGCCTGCCGCATAATGCGGGCATGTTCAAACTGACTTTTCTCGGCACGTCTTCCGGCGTGCCCACGCGCCACCGCAACGTCACCTCGCTGGCCCTGCAAACCACGCACAACCGCGACTGGTGGATGATCGATTGCGGCGAAGCCACGCAGCACCGCTTGCAGCGCATTCCCCTGTCCGTGCACGACCTGGTGGGCATCTGCATCACCCACGTGCATGGCGACCACAGCTATGGCCTGCCAGGCCTGCTGGCCAGCGCCTCGATGACGGGGCGCAAGAAGCCCTTGCTGCTGATCGCCCCGGCCGCCATCAAGGCGTGGATCGATGCGACCCTGCTGCACACGGAACTGTTTTTGACGTACCCGTTGATCCATATCGACGTGGACAGCGCGCCCGTCGTGCATGCAGCAGCGGGCTTGACCGTCTCGCGCCATGCGCTGTCACACCGCGCGCCGAGCGTCGCGTATCGTTTTGCGCTGGAAACGAGCAGGTGGAAACTGGACAAGGCGGCCCTGCAGGCGGCGGGCGTGCCGCCCGGCCCCGCCTGGGGTTTATTGCAGGCGGGCCAGGATGCGCTGCTCGACGATGGCACGGTCTTGCGCGCCGCCGCTTTCCGCCAGACGGAAACGCAGCGCGCCACCGTGGTGATCGGCGGCGACAACGACACGCCGTCCTTGCTGGCGGATGCTTGCACGGGTGCGCAACTGCTCGTGCATGAAGCCACCTACACGGAAGCCATGCTGCAAAAGGTGGGACCCGGCCCCACGCACAGTTCCGTGCAGCGCGTGGCGCAGTTCGCGGAAGCGGTCCGCTTGCCGAACCTGATCCTCACCCACTTCAGCGCCCGCTATCACCATGCGGAAGGCATGGCCGAGCTGGAAGCGGAAGCGCGGTTGCATTACTCGGGTGAACTGTTCCTGGCGCGCGATTTCGACAGCTATGAACTCGATGCGGCGGGCGTGCTCGGCAAGCTGCCGGCAAAGAAATCTAGTGGGGATTGACGCCGTACTGCGCCGCATACTCGGCCGCCAGCGCGCGCGCCGCCTGCTGCTGTGACGGCGTGAGGATTTCCAGCAACTGGTCGCGGTTCTTGATCGATTGCACGCTGCCCGCCTCGGCCGGCATGGCGATCCACGCATACGCCTGCACGTAATCGAGTTCCACGCCCTGCCCTTGCGCGTACAGCAAGCCGTACTCGTTCTGCGCGGACAGGGAACCGGCCTCGGCCGCCTGCTTGTACCAGAACGCCGCCTCGGCATAGTCTTGCGGTACGCCATCGCCCTTGCGGTAGGCCTGCGCCAGATTGAATTGCGACTGGCCATCGCCCGCCTCGGCCGCCTGGCGCCCGTAGGCCAGCGATTGCGCCATGTCTTGCGCCACGCCATCGCCGCTCGCATACATCAGGGCCAGGTTGGCCAGCGACGGCGGAAAGCCCGCCTGCGCTGCCGCCGTGAACAGTTCCACCGCCTTTGGCAAGTCTTGCGTCACGCCATGGCCCTGGTAATACAGGCTGGCCAATAAATGCTGTCCCGCGGGATCGCCAGTGCGCGCCGCGGCGTCGAATTGTTTAAAGGCCTCGGCGTAATTACCGTCGTTATAAGCGAGGATGCCCGCTTCATTCAAAGTTTCAGGCGAAGATGTCATCAGCATTCCTTATGCGGGGATTTTTTGGCATTGTACACAGTGCTGTTCCGCATAGAATGCACGATAGAAACCGTGTGGCGCATTGCCCAAATCCTGCGTTATGATCATTCTCCGCCTGATGCAATCGGGGTATTGTGCCCCAAGAATAACGCCATGAAACTGATTGCTTTGCTTTTATCCCTGCTTTCCACCTCCGCTTATGGCGGCACCTTGCATCTGGACAAAGCCGCGACAGGCAAAGTGCGGCAAGCGGCCGATATCCGCTATGTCAATCACGATGAAAAACAGACGTATCAGATAAAAACCGGCAAGCGGTGGATGGCTGGCAGTTGCAGCACCAGCGGCACGGGCAATTTGCACGCGCTGCTGGCCGACATGAATTTCGACGGCCATGCCGACCTGTGGGTGACCGGCTATACGGATAGCCAGGGACGCATCCGCTGTTCCGATGTGTGGCTGTGGGATGCACATGCAAAACAATACAGTTTCAACAAAGCCTTATCCGCGATTCCAAATCTCGATATCAACGTCGCGGAGCAAAGAATCGAAGGCGGCATCGCCAATTGCGGCTGCGCGGCGCAATGCTTTTATGAAGACAGTTATGCGTGGCGGGCAAATACATTAATCGCCATCGCCCGGCGCGCACAGGATTGCGAGCGCTACCGGGAATACCGCCTCAATGATAAAAACGCCTTGGTCATCGTCAAGGATGAAATCATCGATAGCGCCAATCCCGGCCAGCAAGCCATCGAACATACCAAAGTCGTTGACTGGCAGCGCCACGCGCAAACCATGCGCAAATCCTGGGAGTAAATCCTTCACTACCATCCAACAATTCACGCACACATGACGACACATCCCGCATCGATTACTTTCCATGCTGCCAAGGCGGAAGATACACCGGCCTTCATCGCCTTGCGCGGCAAGACGCGACAAAACGCCATTTCCAAGGAGCGCCTGGCGGAAGTGGGCATCACGGCCGATACCTGGGCCGAGATGATGCGCTCGGGCAGCCTGCCCGGCCAGGTCTGCCATCACGACGGCCAGCTGGTCGGCTACTGCTTTGGCGAGCGCGACACGGGCGAAATCATCGTCCTGGCGCTGCTGCCGGAATTCGAAGGCCTGGGCATCGGCAAGACCTTGCTGGAAGGGATAATGGCGCAGCTGCGCGCACAGGGCCACCAGCGGCTGTTCCTCGGCTGCTCCAACGACCCCGCTTCGCGCTCCTACGGCTTCTACCGCTACCTGGGCTGGACCGCGACGGGCGAGACGGACAAGTATGGCGACGACGTGCTGGAGTTCGTACTCAACTGACAGCAAGGGACGCCGTCGCAGCGCTTTCGTCGTCCCTTGTTATGCGCAGCTCCATCGTATTTCCCTCCGCCACCCGTGCTGTCGAGCATGACGATTTCGCGTATTGGCGACAGCCACGCCACTGTTATCAAAAAAACTCCTGTTGACAATTTCCTCCATGCATGAATTACCAACAAGGCAATCGCCTTGAAGCATGGGATTCCCGTCTGGAGCGGCATGTTCTCTCGTGCCCACCGCCTCGTTGCCTCACGCTGCGCGCGTTTCCTTCCGATCATCATCTTCCGAAAACACGGAAATTTCAGCAGCATCCACTTGCAAAGAAAATCTTTACTGTTGTAAATAAGAGCAACAACGATAGATAAAATTGACATTTCCCATATGGAAATGTTTTTATGTGTCTTCTAGGTAAAATGAATATCACATTTTACAAAAAATGACTGCAATTGAACGGTCAAACTAGATCGAGTTGGCAGGCGCGTGCCTATCGCAAGGTGCTTGTTTCAACAGTTTTTTACATATAACGGGTCCTGAGAATGACTCGTACGGAGAAGTGAATTGACTAAGAAGTTTGTTTTGAAGCGCAGCGTCGTCGCTGTCGCATTGACATTGTCCTCATCCCATATGGCGTTTGCCCAGGAAGCACCGGCAGAACCGGCATTGCAAAAAGTCCTGGTGACCGGTTCGAATATCAAGCGCACTGAAAAAGAAGGCTCCTCGCCTATCCAGACCTTGAATGCCAAGCAGATTGCCGCTACCGGCGCCAATACTGTGGCCGAACTGTTGCACTCGATTCCTGCCTTCGGATCGGGCTCGTCGGTGGACGTGACCGACGGCGGCTTCGCCCGCGGTGCGGCAACCGCCTCCATGCGTGGGCTCGGTTCGTCTTCCACGCTGATTTTGCTCAATGGCCGCCGTATCACCGCATCCGCCTATGCCGACCCGAACCAGGGAAAATCGGCCGTCTATGACTTGAACAGCATTCCCGTCTCGGCCATCGAACGCGTTGAAGTATTCAAGGATGGCGCATCGGCCGTGTACGGTTCCGACGCCATCGCCGGCGTCGTCAACTTCATTACGAAAACCAAGTACACTGGCGCCGAAATGAGCGCCAGCATCAGCGCCAACGACGACGGCGAATTTGCCCGCAAGAGCGCCAGCGGTATCTTCGGCTTTGGCAAGGACCGCTTCAATGCCTTCGTCAGCTTTGACGTAGCCAAGCGCGACAGCACCATCATCAAGAACGAAAATGACGTCGAGAAAGGCATGTATGCCGACATCAACGGCCGCCTGAACCCTTTCTCCAGCAGCCTGACCACGTCGCCTTTCTTCTACGCTGAAACGAAGCCTGGTACGAAGAACTTCGCCACCACCTACGCCCAGCGCGCGCAAATCATCAACCGCCTGGACTGCCCGGCGTCACAGCAAATCACCGGCAACATGGCGGCGCATAACATGCTGGCAAGCGACCCGCTGGTAGGCCGCACCTTCTGCAACTTCAACATCGACGATTACGCCGAAGTGCAAAGCGCCGGCAAGGATGCCAACGTGCTGTCGCGCGCCACGTTCGAGATCAATGACGACGTGACCGCCTTTGCCGAAGCTGGCTACAGCCGTTCGGAGCGCACCTATCTGCGCGTGCCGACGGCCTTCCGCAGTACGGCTTCGACTACCGTGTATCAACTCAACGGCGCACCGCAGCAGTTCCAGATGATCTTGCCGGTAGGTCATCCTGACAATCCATTCCCGACGCAGCGCGCCGCTGTCGGCTACCGCGTCAGCGCCCCGGGCGGCGCTGCCAATCTGAACGAAACCTATCGCTTGCTCGCTGGCGTGCGCGGTACGGCTGGTGCGTGGGATTGGGAAACGGCCGTACTGTGGAACCGAGCCGAACGCACCGAAAACTGGAACGGCATGCTGTACCGTCCGACCCTCGAAAAAGTCATGACGCAGAACTGGACCCTGGCGCAGGTCAATGCCGACCCTAGCGTCACGCGTGACCTGGAAAACCGCGGCTTTGCCCAGGTAACGCAAGTCGACGCCAAGGCGAGTACCGCATTTGGCCAGCTGGCCGGCGGCCAGGTCGGCGTGGCGTTCGGCGCCGAATTCCGTCAAGAAAAAATCGGCCTGACGCCAGACATGGCGACGCAGCGCGGCGACATCATCGGGCTGGCCAACTCGTCGGCCGATGGCCAACGCAATGTCAGCTCGACATTCATCGAAGTACGCACGCCGTTTGCGAAATACTTTGAAATGGACTTTGCCGGCCGTTACGATAAATACCCTAACCTGAAGGGCAACTTCGTGCCGAAAGTCGGCGCCAAGTGGACCATCAGCGACCGCGTGGCCGTCCGCAGCACCTATGCCGAAGGCTTCCGCGCACCAGCGCTGACCCAGGTTTCGCCTGGTGGCGTGCAATCGTTCAGCAACGTGGTTGACCCGCTGCGTTGCCCGGACGGCGTTCACCCTGCCTCCGGCGCCGATACGAGCGATTGCAAGAAAGGTATTTCCAGCCTATCCGCGGCCACGCCAGATCTGCGTCCTGAAACATCGAAGAGCTACTCGCTGGGCCTGATTCTGGCGCCGACCAAGGAAATCGACGTGCTGGTCGATTACTACCGCATCAAGAAAGTGGATGAAACCGCTTTGTTCAGCGCGCAATACATGGTTGATCGTCAAGACCGCTATCCTGGCAGCGTGATACGCGATAACAATCCGGCCAATCTGGTGACCGATGCCAATGGCAACGTGGTGCCTAACTCGGGTCCGATTTCCCAGGTCAACCGTTCATATGTGAACCAGGGCAGCACCGAAGTGCAGGGCATCGATTTCGAAGTGGCGTACCGCAAATCGCTGGGCGATCTGGGCCGTCTGACCGCCAACCTGAACTGGAGCTATCTGATGAGCTTCAAGCGCGCCGAACGTCCGGGCGAAGTGGCAACCGATACCTCCGGTGCGAACGGCGGCCTGTCCGACTATGCTACTTCGGTCGGCGACAATCCCAAGAACCGCGGCAACCTGTCGGTCAACTGGACCCGTGGCGACCACTCGCTGACGACATCGGTAGATTTCGTCGGTCCCGTATCGTTGCTGCGCCGTAGCGACAACGATGTCGTCTACGAGAAACCATACTGCCAGTACGGCGTGGGTCAGCCGAAGTCGGCATATGGGCTCGGTGGTTTGCCGAAGTACAGCAACTACATCAGCAGCTGCGACGTGAAGAGCTGGACGACGACCAATATGGCGTACTCCTACACGGGCTTCAAGGATCTTACCCTGTCGTTCAATATCAAGAACCTGTTTGATATCAAGGCGCCATACGATCCACGTTACCCAGTGGAAGGCTTCAATCCGCAGTTGCACAATGGTCAAGGCCGCTACTTCCGCATCAGCGCCAACTACCACTTCATGTAATCCTCTGCTGCCGGCGTGATGCTGCGCCAATAGCCAAGGGCTGAGTCCTGTCTTGCACAGGGCTCAGCCCTTTTTAGTTTCAGATGGGGAATGCCTAAGGCCTGCCCATGCACCAAGCCGGGAATCGACGGCTTCAGTCAGGTTTCAGCCGCTGACATGGAGTGTGCCGCCCGGCCACCGCCGGCTCAAGGCGTCTTCGTATCCTCTTCCTTGTCGGCCGCCGCCAGCCCCCAGTCATTCCAGCCTTCGCCAAACAGCTCGATCGGATGTTGCGTGCGCTCGGAACCATTGCCGCAGCGCATGGCATCCGGCGGACAATACTTGTCGCAGCCCCAGCAGATGCGTTCGGGGTTCTTGGGGTTCAAGGGAAAGGGCTTGGCCATGGCGTGGGGATGCAGTCGGTTGAGGTCTCTTTGACGACTCTAGACCTGGCACGGGGGACGGTCAAACGAATTTCGGCGAGGAATTTGTCCGGGATCAATTCTATGCAGATGGCTGGTGTGGCGGCAAGACGCAGTACACTTCCAGCACGGTCCGCGCCACATTGACGCCGCCATCGGCGGCTGGCTGTGCCTTGAGTTCGTCCAGCGCATACACCATCGTCACCGAGGCGCCGGGCACGAACAGCTTGATGTCCTGCTTGCGGTGCGTGTAGATGCTCTCGTCGACTGCCGAGCCATCGGCCAGACGCAAAGTGAAGCTGTTGATTTGATTGCCGCGCCGGCTATCCTGGCCCGCGAAATACGTGCGTTCGATGCAGCCCGTCAACGTTTGCGTCTGGAGACGGCCAGCTTTGATGCTTTCCCACCACTCGTCGGAGGCGAACAGGCCGTGGCTGCCGTTCAGGCCCATGCGGGGCCTGGAGCTGTCGAGGGTAAGAGCCTGGGTCTTGGCCGCGCGAGCCGGGTCTTGTGCCAGGGCTTCGGCGAGGGTGTAGACGGGTTTCATGATGGCACAGGATTTTTTGAAAGCAGTCAGCATAGCTTATACGTTGAAAATGGCAGGATTGCAGACACTCTCCTGGGGTGCCTGGCGAAAGTCGACTGGCGTCGGGAAGGTCGTCGATGTACACGAATCTGCTGGCGGTGCGCTCCTTGCGGCTACATCGCCGGCATGCCCGTTCAGTGATTAAACCACCTCCAATCTGTTAAAATAGTTCAAATTTTAATGCCTCATGAATAATCTGTATTTTTCAGACACAAGGAATGTGTTTAGCAAATGAAAGCCATTATATTCTGCACCAGCTTTATAAAAGATGCACCATCATGGGAAAGCCGGTATCAACGGTGGCTCGATTACTATGAAAACATTCCAATCGATGCAGTAAAGAAGATAATGATTGACGATGGGTCGCCTTTTCTTCCTCCTGCCGACATCATCAATACGGTTTCCCATAGCGCTGCGCTGGCTGAAAATGGCGACAAAAACCTTATCATTCGCTTCGACAACAATCTGGGACGACAAAGCGGGGCTGACTACCCGGGCTGGTGGCGCAGTTTTCTTCACTCGGTTAATGTGGCCAATGAATTAGGCGTGGATAAAATCATCCATATCGAATCGGACGCCTATATCATGACGCCGCGCCTGGTAAAATTCATCAATGAAATCGAATCAGGCTGGAACGTCCTGTGGTCCCCGCGCTATCGCATGCCAGAAACGGCCATTCAAGTTATCTGCAGAGATCAATTTGCGATTTTTGAGAAATTCAAGGACAACCACCCAGATTATTCTTTCCCGGATATTGCGGAAAAGTTGCTTCCTTTTACAACTGTACATAAACAGTTCAAGGGCGACCGTTACAGCGATTTCACGAAAAACCGATGGATATTTCGTTCGAAAAAATTCAATAAAATCCCCATTTTTAAACATGTTTTTTTCTGGGAAACAATCCCGCCCGATGCGGACTTCGTCACGCAAGGCATCAGCCGTCAACAATTCGTGTTCAGGCGCGATGAAGCGGCTTGATCTTGTGATGGCGGAGGATATCGAACAGACTTGGCAAGGGGTGTAAATATGCAGCTACCGTTACGATGGAATCGACGCGTGCGCGCCGCCCTTGCCGGCTCTTTTTTTCTTGCCGCTGGTATCGCTTCGGCACTCGCTGCCACGCTTGACGAAGATAGAACACGCGGTGACATACATGGCTTGTTTGAGATCAGGGAGGCCGCAGTCAAGTTCATGGCAGCAGAAAATGCCAAACACGGAACACGGTGGCTGGTATTGGAGCCGAATCGGAAGATTCTGGTGGCAAAATGCGCGCTACCTTTGCATGTGACATGGGTGCCGAAGACCTATGGCCTGTCTGGACCGAATGTTGCTGTGAGTTGCGCCAGGACCGTAAAGCCCGCGCCACAACATAAATGGGAAGTGTTTGTGCCGGTCGATAAGAGTCCACAACGCGCGGCAGCCATTCCGGAAAACGCCTGAGCGTCGCAAAAAGACTGCATTGCCGTAAGGTCCCAGGTAGCGCAGACTGTAGGCGAGCCTGGTCAGACGCGTCAGAATCTCGAAACGCTGATGATGCGGACTGATGGCGACTTCCACCCCATGTCGCTCGGTCAACCTCTTCCGACACGCACAAAAATCAGGCCCGCCCCTACCCGAGTCAAGCTCCGCCACGGACGAGACTCAAGTACATTGGCGGCGGCACTACTCCGCCGTAGTCGGGTCAATGACCGAGATGACTTCCGACACGCGGTTTGCAGGGAAGCCACCTTGCTGGGCATGTTCGCGAACCTGCGCTTCATTTTCAGCGATGTAAACACAATAGATTTTATCGCCAGTAACATAGCTTTGCAGCCATTGAATTTGTGGCCCCATCTTGTTTAAGACACTGCAGGACTTCTGCGAAATGGCTTGAAGTTCTTGCTCAGACAACTTCCCCGCCCCGGGAATATCACGCTCAATAACGTACTTTGGCATAGCAGTCTCCTTATGAGGTTTCCGGGCGAGCACGACACTCGCCGGTTCCATGCGTCACACATGCCGTGACATGTATTCGTTATATACCATGCTGGTGGGTTGGTGTTATTGGAATTGCCATGAAACGTACTGGAGTCTGGTCTGGCATTCAGACACGGGCTGATGTGTGGTGTGCTGTGAGAGCTGGTTCGGCGAAAAGCTGATTGGAACCACGAATGCGCGGCTGCGGCGCGGGGGGGGCTGCGGGGCAGAGGCAGCAGGTGGAGGATTCGGGGCGGGCTGGGTCGGTAGGGCCAGACCTTCGAATCTCACGAACAGGGCGCGCAAGCGCTCTGCTCGCTTCCGCCAGGCAAAAAAAACATCCCGAAGGCGGTTTCTTTATTTCCTAGCGGAAGCGGTGTAATGCGAATATCTCAGCTTTATGCGCCTTTAAGCCGCCAAGCTGAGCTTGGCCTGCGGCCTCGGCACTAGCTCCCGCAAGGGGCTTCAATCATTTCTGGAAGATCAGAACCTCTGCAACAAAATACTTCCAATCGGAACGTTTGAACTCTTCCTCTAATCGTATCGCCTCCCGTTGCTTAAATGCCTTTCGCTGCTCTTCTAGCGGCGTATCAATTCCCGACACTAGACTCTCAGGTTCCGTCATTTGCAGAGAAAGTCCTCTACTCACTTCTTTAGCATAGTAGCGGTCAAAAATTTCCCGCTTGGAACAGCCTTTAGAAGTAAAGAAAGCATGGTCTTGATTTAGCAAGTACTGCTCACCATAGAGGTAAAGAGCTAGCGATATGACAATTGCAGATATGAAGAACAACTCGGAGCTTTTGAAGAAAACTCCAAGAGCAAGACCACTAACCACGCCCACAACATAAAAATATTTTTTTGCGTGGTACATCATCTCTATAGCCTTGGTCTTCCCCTTGAATACTTCCTTAACCTCTTCCCTCAAGCCTTCAATTCTTGCCACATCTCACTCCGAGTAAATTTTTTGAGCTACATCGTAAAGCTCATTTGCACAACTGTGAGAATTTTCTACTTCTATGAAATCAAAATGTATCAGCCCGCCCGATATCTCATAAGTAGATTTATCATTGGCGTGCTTGCGAAAAATGGACTTTATTTCATCAATATACTTATCTTGACCGTCTTGTTCATGATCAAGACTTGGTGGGTAAGAGATGTAGTCCCAACGAACAATGGCATACTTGTTGCGTTTATCAATCACGATATAAGGCACTTGGTCGCGCCGACATTTCGCATACCAATCATTGACCTTGCCTATGTCCTGCTCGCCTCTGGTCTCAACAAACTTCTGCATGTCCCCCCCTTAGTGATAAACCTTGAGAGCTACACTCTCAAACTCATGTGCATTCTCAACAGTGGCCCCGTTGAGAACGCTTCCCACTCATTTTTACGCATAACACGTCAACGTACCAATACCAAGGAAATTGCCAAAATCACTATTCTGGCATTCCGTGAATTCGTGCAGCTACTTCACGCTGAGTTTGAATTTTTTTCAAGTGTGGGAGTACGTATTTATTGTATGTGGCTTTTTGCAAAGAACTAAGCTCGTCAAATCCTTGCTCAATGCATCTTTTTGCTATCCCATGCGCCGCAGACCCTTCTTCGATCAAGCCGGCATCGACTGCTTCCTCCAACATATCGTATAACTCGTAATCGTCTTCCATGATTGTCCTTTCAGTGGTTAACAGTCGGCTTTAAGCGGAGTTGGATTTTCCCTATTCGACAACTTTTCCAGTCTACCACCGCATGGTCCGAGAATGATTGATGCCGTCACTACAAATCCCAACTGCCCGTGCCCATGTTCATTTTTTCACACGTGGCGGAAGCGGATCAGCAACAGCCACGAGGCGCTCTGCTGGATACTGCTGGAACAAATCCTCTTCGCTCACAAGGGTGCCATCGAGCCAGCCGTGATACTGATCCGGGTCGAGGATCATCACCATCCGTGTCTCATCATCCGGCTTGTGAAAACGCTGCATCAGCCGATGACCATCGGCGTTTATCGTCAGCATCGAGAACGACAACAGCAAATCTTGCGGCCGGAATTCCCATATCCCGGCGATAGCGGCCGGCATCCCATCGGCGCGCTCGATGCGCCAGCGAACAGGCTTTCCAGTCTCATAGTGGTGCGAGCATGGTGCGAGGGTCAGGTCCGCCATTCGGACACGGACTGATGCGTCGGGTGCTGTGAAAGCTTGCTCAGCCGAAAACCTAATTAGAACCACGAACGCGCGCCAGAGGCGCGCGAAGCTGCCGCGCAGCGACAGCGGTTGGAGGATTCGGGGCGGGCTGGGCCGGTAGGCCCAGCCCTTCGAATCTCACACGCAGGGCGCGCAGGCGCCCTGCTCGCTTCCGCCAGGCAATAAAAAACCGCCCGAAGGCGGTTTCTTTATTTCCTGGCGGAAGCGGTGAGATTCGAACTCACGAACAGTTTAACCCGTCGCTAGTTTTCAAGACTAGTGCCTTCAACCACTCGGCCACGCTTCCAGATGGCAGCATTATACATAAAGGTCACTGGCTTACCAATGGCTAGTACTGTCGTGGCCTTACGCCCCCAACGGCATGGGCTGGGGCAGATGCCCTACAGGCCCCAGTTTTGCCGCAGCGCCTTCTCGAACTCCACCGCCGGCAAGGGGCGCGAGAACAGGTAGCCTTGTACTTCGTCGCAGCCGGAACTCTTCAGGAAGGCCAGCTGTTCGGCCGTTTCCACGCCTTCCGCGATCACTTTATGATGCAGCTGCTGGGCGATGCTGATGATGGTGCTGGCGATGGCGCAGTCGCTGGCGTCGGTCGGGATGCCGGTGGTGAAGGAGCGGTCGATTTTTAACGTGTCGATGGGGAAGCGTTTCAAATAGGACAGGCTCGAATAACCGGTGCCGAAGTCGTCCAGCGACAGGGCCACGCCCAAGGCCGTGATGCGGTCCATGATGCCGATGACCCTCTCGATGTTGTGCATCAGGGTGCTTTCCGTGATTTCCAGTTCCAGCCAGGCCGCTTCCAGGCCGTAGCGGGCCAGGGTCGCCGCCACCCTGGCAGGCAAGGCTGCCGTGAATTCGCGCGCGGAAACATTGACGGCCAGGCGGATCGGCGGCAGGCCCGCCTGTTTCCACGCCTGTGCCTGGGCGCAGGCCGCTTCCAAGACCCATTCGCCCACCTGCACCACCAGGCCCGTCGATTCGGCCAGGGGGATGAATTCGGCGGGCGGGATCATGCCGTGCTGCGGGTGGTGCCAGCGCACCAGCGCTTCGGCGCCGATGATGCGCCCGCTGCCCAGCGCATACTTTGGCTGGTAGTGCAGCAACAGTTGCTGTTCCGACAGAGCCTGGCGCAAGCCTGTTTCCAGGCGCATGCGTGCCTGCATGCCCAGGTTCATGTCCTGGCTGTAGAAGGCCACGCTTTCCGCTTCGCCGCCGCTGTCCTGCTTGGCGCGGTACATGGCGATGTCGGCCAGGCGCAGCAGGGTTTCCGCATCCTGTCCGTCCTGCGGATACACGCTGATGCCGATGCTGGCGCCCACGCGCAAGTCGTGGCCTTCGATCAGGAACGGCTCCACCAGCGAAGCGAGCAGCTTTTGCGACACCATGCTGGCCTCGAAATGCTGGCCGATGTCGAACAGGCCGACGGCGAACTCGTCGCCGCCCAGGCGCGCCACCAGGTCCTGGTCGCGCAATGCCTGGCGGAAACGCAAGGAGACTTGCCGCAGCAGTTCGTCGCCGATGCGCCGGCCCAGAGTGTCGTTGATCAGCTTAAAGCGGTTCAGGTCGATGAACAGCACGCAGCCGAGCATCTTGCTGCGCTGCGCCACGCTGAGGGCCTGGTCGACCAGCTTGGCCAGCAGGGTGCGGTTGGGCAGGCTGGTCAGCGGATCGTAATACGCCAGGTGGTGCAAGCGCTCTTCGGCCAGCTTGCGTTCCGTGATGTCCGTCAGGTAGGCGATGAGTCCGATGGGCTTGCCGTCCAGGTCTTGCAGCGGCGACAAGGACAGGCTGGCCCAGAAGATCTCGCCCGACTTCTTTCGGCGGCGCACCTCCATCAGGCGCCCGCCCTGCTCCAGGAAGGCGTCGTGGAAACCCGTGTCTTCGTCGTCGTACAGGAACAGGATGTTGCGCCCCACGGCTTCCACCGAGGTGTAGCCGAACAGACGCTCGGCGCCCTTGTTCCAGCTGGTGATGTAGCCCGTCAAGTCCATCGTCAGCACGGATTCGTGCAACTGGTCGAGGATTTGCGTCTGTTGCGCCAGCAAGGCTTCCACTTGCGCGTAGGCATGGGTCGAGCGCTGCGCCAGCGAATGCACCTGCAGCACGCCAGCCGTCAGCGAAGCCAGGCTGGCCAGGTGGCGGCGGTCGGCGTCGTTGTAGACAGGACGGCCGGCCACGCTGTAATGGCCGAAGCAGTGGCCATCAAAACTGATTTCCTGCAGCAAGGCAGGCGTATCGCGGGGAAACGGCGCGGGCGGCGCAGCGGACGTGGCGGCAGCGGCGCTGGCCGCGGGCAGGAACAGGCCATGCGGGCTGGCCATCACGGCGCTGGCGATACGGCCCAGCTCGGCCACCAGCGCGGAGCCGCGCAAACGCACGACGGCGTCGCACAGGGCGGCGCTGTCACCGAGGTAATCCGACAACGGCAGCAGGGTCATGCTAGAGGTTCCGGCTGACCTGGATGGCCCACTGGTAAGCCTGCAGCAGGCTGCGCCAATAGGTTTCTCCATCGATGCCGGCACGGCGCAAGCCTTCGGGCGGCGGCGTGGCGCTTTCGACCAGCGCCAGCAAGGTGCCCAGCTCGCCATTGCGTTCAAGCAAGGCGGCGCTCACTTCAGGCGCCAGGTTCAGGGTCGCGATGATGTCTGCCATCGGCATGCCCAGCAAGACGTCGAGCAGGGAAAACACGCCCGTCATGAAGGCCAGGTCCTGCGCGTCGCGGTCGCCGCCACGCAGCTGGCACAGCGCTTCCATCTGCGCCGCGCGCACGGCCGCCAGCGGCAGCAGCGCATGGATCTTGCCGTCATCTTGCTGGCGCGCATACAGCAGCAGTTGCAGCCAGCGCTGCAGCTGGCGCCGGCCCAGCAGGGTGATGGCCTGGCTGAAGCTGGCAATCGGCGCCGTGAAACCGAAGGCGGCCGAATTGACCAGTTTTAATAGATGATAGCTGAGCGACGGGTCTTGCTTGAGCGGCACTTCCAGCTCGTGCGCGTCGGCATCGCGGGCCAGCAAACCCAGCAGCGCCAACACGCGCCGGCGCGACGTGGCGTCTTCCGGCTCGCTTTGCTGGCGCGCCTGGTGCAGCGCGTAATCGCCGGCAAACCAGCTTACGCCGAGTTCTTGTAATTGGGGAATATGCCCCGCGTCGGCGACGTTGTAGGCCAGGTGCGGCCCCGGCAAGGGCAGCAGCTGATGCAGGGCCGGGCGGGCGCCGGCCGCGTCAAAGCTCAGCGCGCGCGCGTCGACCTGCGCCGCCGCCACGGGACCGGCCTCGGCGCCATCGAGCAGGATGCGGTAGCCGGCATCGCGCCATTGCCGGCATTTTTTCTGTAGCGCTTTGTCGCCGGCAAGATGGGCCGGTAAACGGAAGATGGTGCGTTGCGGCGCCAGTTGCGCCAGCACGGCCTCGTCCACGCCATGCGGGTCGGCCAGGGGAATGATGCAGTCGAGCGGCGCCAGGAAGGCGTACGCATCGGCGGCGGCCAGCGCCGCCAGCAGCGGCGCCGTCGAGGCTTGCGGTACATGCAGGGTGACAGCGACCCACTCGTTATGAGCATTGGCCACTGCTTGTAATCCCACCAACGGAAACAGGTTTGATTCAGACGCTGACATCGGTATCTCAGTGTGGGTAGGGCGCCATAGTAAATAAACTGACCTGCATTGGCAACCCTGGCCCGACAGGGATGCCATTTCGACAGCGAGAATCATTCTATCCGAATCTCACCCACGAAACAGTTTAATTTTGGCAATAAATGTTCAAAAAGAACATTCCCCCGCGAGACCCGCCTGTCATGCGGGTTTAATGAAAGCGTGGCGCCGCGCGCGCCTCTCAGGCGCCGCCGCCATGCGCGTGCTCGACCGCGTATTTGATCAGTTCGGCCTGCCCTTCGATACCGAGCTTGCGCTTGATGTTCAGCCGGTGCGTCTCCACCGTGCGCACGCTCAGGTCCAGCGCGCGGGCGATCTGCTTGTTCGCCTGGCCCGCCGCGATGTGCTGCAGCACCTGCTGCTCGCGCGTGGTGAGAAAGGAATCGTGCACTTGCGGCCGAGACAGCTGCCGCGCCAGCGCCGCGCTGTAATAAATGCCGCCGGACATCACCGTCTCGATGGCAAACACAATATCTTTACCGGGAGCATCTTTGAGCACGTAGCCGCGCGCACCGGCGGCAATCGCTTGCGACACATATTCGAGCTTGTCGTGCATGGACAGGATCAGCACGGCAATCTGCGGAAACGCCTGCTTGAACTGCGCCGTCGCTTCGATGCCGTTCGTGCCGCGCATATTGATATCCATCAACACGAGGTCCACCTGGTGCGCGCGCGCCTGATTCAACGCTTCGTCGGCGCCGCCCGCCTCGGCCACCACGTCGAAATGCGCCACCGCTTCCAGGCGCGCGCGCAAGCCGTCGCGCACGAGGGGGTGGTCGTCCACCAGCAGGATGTTGATTTTCTCGGTCATGGTTGCGTATCTCAGTGTGTGGATGGAAGGGCAAGCCGCGCCAGCACCACGGTGCCGGCCGGAGACGAGGTGATGTGCAGGCTGCCGCCGATGGCTTCCATGCGTTCCGTCATGTTGCGCAGGCCGATGCCGCGCTGCGGGTGCAGGGCGATGCCGTCGAAATCGAAGCCGCCGCCATTGTCGCCGATGCGCAATTCCACGGCCTTGCCCGTCTCGCGCAGGCTCACTTCCACGCCGCGGGCATGGGCATGGCGCTCGCAATTGGTCAGCGCTTCCTGGGCGATGCGGAACAGGACGGTATTGACCATGTCGGGCAAGCCCTCGCCCGCCGCCGCGGGGCTGGCCGTGAAACTGGCTTGCGCGCTGCTGCTGTCGTTAAATTCATGCACGAGATGGTCGAGCGCGGCGGCCAGGCCCAGATCGTCGAGGATGGCCGGGCGCAGGTTGTGCGAAATGCGCCGCACCTCGCCCAGCACCTTGTTCAACTGCTCGGCGGCCCGCTCGAACGTGGCCGGCGCCTTATCTTTCTGTTCCGCATTGCCGGCCAGGCGCGCGATGCCCGCCTCGATCTGCAGCTTGATCGACACCAGCCACTGGCTGATGCCGTCATGCAAGTCGCGCGACAGCCGTGCCCGCTCTTCCTCCTGCGATTCGACCACGCGCTGCGCCAGCACTTTCAGCTTGGCATCGGCCACGCGCAGTTCGCGCAGGTTCAGCACGAGGCCGCAGGCGGCCACCAGCAGGGAGCCAAGGATGGCAATGGCGGCGATCAGTTCCATGGTCGAGCGGATATTGCGCGACTGCTGGGCATCGACCTTGGCCAGCGCCTGGTCCACGTCATCCATGTAGATGCCGGTCCCCATCATCCAGCCCCATTCAGGCATCAGGATCACATAGCCGAGCTTGGGCGCGGACTTGTTGGTCGACGGCTTGATCCAGTTGTAGCGCTCGAAGCCGCCGCCGCTCTTCGCCCGCTGCATCAGGCGCTGGATGGTCAGATTGCCCTCGGCATCGCGCAGCTCCCACAGATTCTGCCCCACCAGCTCGGGCTGGCGCGGATGCATCAGCGACTTGCCCTGCAAATCATAGATGAAGAAATAGCCATCGTCGCCATAGCTGAGGGCGGACAGGATGCGCTTGGCCTCCTCTTGCGTGGCGGCATCCTTGCGGCCCGAGCCATACAACGAGGCGATGGAATGGCTGGCCAGGGTCACGTAATGCTTGAGTTCGGCTTCCTTGCTGGCCAGATACGCCTGCTGGATGGTGGCGCGCTGCTGCTCGGCCAGGGTAATCGCCTGGTGCCGCACGGCAAACGCGATGGCGCACAGGGCGAGGATGAGCGGCGTGATGGCCAGGAAGATGACTTTCTGTCTGAGTTTCATGGCCTTGCGCGCTCCGGCGGCGTCGATGCTGGTGGGAATGGGTGATTTTACGTCGCGGCGCGGCGATCGGTCTGCGTAGTAATACTGAGCGTTACTGCGTAGTGCTGCGCTTGCCACGATTATACGATTCCTGAATACTCGCCATAAGCTGCAGATACACCAAATTCACACCCAAACTGGCGACGACCAGGCTCGGCAGCACACATCATCGCACGGCACAGCGCCCGTCACATCTCTGGAGGAAGCATGAACCGCATTTTCAAACAGCTCGGCTGGGCAGCGCTTGCGCTGGCAGGCGCCGGGTCCCTGGGCGTTGTCGCCCTGCAACGTGGCGAACCGATCAGCGCGATCTGGATCGTCATCGCCGCCGTCTGCGTCTACCTGATCGCCTACCGCTTCTACAGCCTGTTCATCGCCGACAAGGTGCTGGGCCTGGACGCCCGCCGCATGACACCGGCCTTCAAGCACAACGATGGCCTCGACCACGTGCCGACGAATAAATATGTGCTGTTCGGCCACCATTTCGCGGCGATTGCCGGCGCAGGCCCCCTGGTCGGCCCCGTGCTGGCCGCGCAAATGGGCTATCTGCCTGGCATGCTGTGGATTTTGGCAGGCGTCGTGTTCGCGGGTGCCGTGCAGGATTTCATCGTGCTGTTCATTTCCATGCGCCGCGACGGCCGCTCCTTGGGCGACCTGATCAAGGCTGAACTGGGCGAAATTCCCGGCATGATCGCTCTGCTCGGCTGCTTCATGATCATGGTCATCATCCTGGCCGTGCTGGCACTGATCGTCGTCAAGGCGCTGACGGGCTCGCCTTGGGGCAGCTTCACCGTGATGGCGACGATTCCCATCGCCCTGTTCATGGGCGTGTACTCGCGCTTCATCCGCGTGGGCCGCATCGGCGAAATTTCCATCATCGGCTTCGTGCTGCTGATGCTGGCCATCATCGGCGGCCAGTACGTGCAGGAATCCGCCGTGCTGGGCCCGATGTTCACGTTCACGGGTACGGAACTGACGTGGATGCTGATCGGCTACGGCTTCATCGCTTCCGTCCTGCCCGTGTGGCTGCTGCTGGCGCCGCGCGACTACCTGTCGACTTTCCTGAAGATCGGCACGATTCTGGGCCTGGCCATCGGCATCATCGTCGTCGCGCCGTACCTGAAAATGCCGGCCATGACCAAGTTCATCGACGGCTCCGGCCCCGTCTGGTCGGGCAATCTGTTCCCCTTCCTGTTCATCACGATCGCCTGCGGCGCCGTTTCCGGCTTCCACGCGCTGATTTCCTCGGGCACCACGCCGAAGATGATTGAAAACGAAAGCCATGCCCGCTTCATCGGCTACGGCGCCATGCTGATGGAATCGTTCGTGGCCATCATGGCCCTGGTGGCCGCCTCGACCATCGAGCCAGGCATCTATTTCGCCATGAACAGCCCGGCCGCCCTGATCGGCACCACGGCGGAATCGGCCGCCCAGGCGATCTCGCAGTGGGGCTTCTATGTGACGCCGGAAATGCTGACGCAGACGGCCAAGGACGTTGGCGAGCACAGCATCATCTCGCGCGCGGGCGGCGCACCGACCCTGGCCGTCGGCATGGCGCAGATCCTGTCCGGCGCCATCGGCGGCAAGGCCATGATGGCCTTCTGGTACCACTTCGCCATCCTGTTCGAAGCGCTGTTCATCCTGACGGCCGTCGATGCGGGCACGCGTGCCGGCCGCTTCATGCTGCAGGACTTGCTGGGCAGCTTCGTGCCAGCGCTGAAACAGACGGAAAACGTCATCGCCAACCTGCTGGCCACGGGCCTGTGCGTGGCGGCCTGGGGCTACTTCCTGTACCAGGGCGTGGTCGATCCATTGGGCGGCATCAATACCCTGTGGCCGTTGTTCGGCATCGCCAACCAGATGCTGGCGGCCATCGCGCTGATCCTCGGCACCTGCGTGCTGTTCAAGATGAAGCGTGGCCAGTACGCATGGGTCACCATCACGCCGACGATCTGGCTGCTGCTGTGCACCTTGACGGCGGGCTGGCAAAAGATTTTCGACGCCAACCCGCGCGTCGGCTTCCTCGCGCATGCGAAGAAATACTCGGCGGCCCTCGATGAAGGCACCCTGCTGGCGCCGGCCAAGTCGGTGGCGCAGATGCAGCAGATCATCTTCAACGATTACCTGGACGCCGGCCTGGCCGCCTTCTTCGTGGTGGTCGTCGTCAGCGTGCTGTTCTTCGGTATCCGCACCATCATGAAGGCGCGCGCCGACAGCCGTCCGAGCACCAAGGAAACGCCGTTCCAGGCCATGCCCACGGTGCAATGATGATCGACGAAATCATCAAGGCTGGACGGTATCTGGGGCAAAGCATGCGGCTCATGTGCGGCTTGCCCGAGTACGACACCTATGTGGCGCACCGGGAAGTGACCCATCCCGGCGAGCCGATGATGACGTATGAAGAGTTCTTCCGCGAACGGCAGGAAGCCCGTTACGGCGGGGCGGGAAAACGTGGAGGTTGTTGTTAGTGTAAGTGCTGGGGTCAGTCCCTGCGGGATCGACATGTGCCCTATTGGGGCACATGTCCCCGTCGGGTCTGACCCCATTATTGTGTTCAGTAAGTTCCCATCCCCTCTCCTCTCTTAGACCCACATCAATATCGGGGTGTGTCTTCGCGTCTATATTTTTCCAATAGGAAATTAAAAATCAGTCAATAGACCGACGGGAGAAGCGCCGCCACCATGTTCAATTTCCAACGCTCCAGCATCAGCCAGAAGCTGACCATGATTTCGGTATTGTCGTCGGGCTGCGCGCTGCTGCTGGTGTTCGTGGCGTTTGCGCTGACGTCCGTGCTCAGCCACAAGAACGATGAAGGCAAGCAATTGCTGTCGCTGGCGGGCGTGATCGGCGCGGCCGGCGCGGCGCCATTGCTGGCGGGCAAGCCGGGGCAGGCGCAGGCGGAACAGGTGCTGGCCGCGCTGGCCGCACGCGATGAAGTCGCCCAGGCGGCCCTGTTCGACAAGGGTGGCCGTCTGTTTGCCCTGTACCGTGCGCCGCAGCATGCGGACGGCCTGGCGGCGCCGGAAGACCTGGACCCGGCCCTGCTGGCCGACATGGCCGCAGAGTCCGTCACGCAAGGCTCGGGCACGCCCCTGGCGCCCGCCATGCGCTTGTACCGCCCCGTCTACCGGCCAGGCGAGCCGCAACAGCTGATCGGCGCCGTGCTGATCGAGGCGGACCTGAACCACATGTGGCGCGACATCGGCCGCCACGTGGGCGCCATCGGCGGCGCCACCGTGCTGTCCTTCCTGATCGCCGTGTTCCTCGCGCGGCGCTTCAAGAGCGTGATCGCCGAACCGATCACCAAGCTCATTGACACGGCGCAAAAAGTGTCGAGCAGCCAGACCTACAGCCACCGCATCGCCCACCAGCGCAGCGACGAGCTGGGCGTGCTGATCGACAGCTTCAACGACATGCTGGCGCAGATCGACAGCCGCGACAGCACGCTGGCCAATTACCGCGACCAGCTCGAGCGCCAGGTGGGCGTGCGCACGGCCCAGCTGGAAAAGGCCAAGGATGCGGCCGAGGCAGCCAGCCAGGCGAAGAGCGCGTTTCTCGCCACCATGAGCCATGAAATCCGCACGCCGATGAATGGCGTGCTGGGCATGACGGAATTACTGCTGGCCAGCCCGTTGACGCCGCAGCAGCGCCACTACACGAGCATGGTGCAGCGCTCTGGGCAGAACTTGCTGGTGATCATCAACGATATCCTCGATTTTTCCAAGATCGAGGCAGGCAAGCTGAGCGTGGAATACATCCGCTTCAATTTCCGCGAATTGCTCGACGACATAGAACACGTGTTCGCGCCGCAGGCGGAAGCAAAGAATATCAGCCTGGAATTCGATATCGCCTACGACATCCCCATCGCCATTTGCGGCGACCCGAACCGTTTGCGCCAGATCATCGTCAATCTGCTGGGCAATGCCATCAAGTTCACGGAAACGGGCAAGGTCACCGTGAAGGTAGCCGTGTGCAGCGAAGACGCGCCCAGCGTGGGCTTGCGCTTCGAGGTGCACGACACGGGCATCGGCGTATCGAACGAGGCGCAGAGCCGCATCTTCGAATCGTTCTCGCAGGCGGACGGCTCGACCACGCGCAAGCACGGCGGCACGGGCCTGGGATTGACGATCTCGAAACAGCTGGTGGAGCTGATGGGCGGCACTATCGGCGTTAATAATGCTTTAACGCAAGGATCGATCTTCTGGTTCGAAGTAAATTTCGATAAGCGGAGAGTCGACAGCGACGACCCGTCCTTCAACCTGAAAACCACGCGAGGGTTACGCGCCTTGATCGTCGACCACACACCCGCCACGCGCGCCGTGCTGGAGCGGCAACTGGCCAGCTGGCACATCGTCAGCGACAGCGCCGGCACGGCCAGCGACTGCCTGGCCAAGCTGCGCGCGGCCGCGCAGATGGGCACGCCATATGGCGTGGCCCTGCTCGACATGGAATTGCCGCGCACCAGCGGCCTGGCCCTGGCCGCCACCATCAAGAGCGACCCGCTGCTGGCCGACCTCAAATTACTGCTGCTGAGCACGGAACAGGCGGCGGCCGACCCCGTGCAGCGGCGCGAGGCGGGCGTGGCCTTCCAGCTGATCAAGCCGGCCCGCGAATGCGATCTGTTCGACTGCATCGTCACGCCGCCGCGCGCCAGCGAGGGCATGCGCATCCATCCGCCGCATGCGGCGCGGCAAGTGGGTCGGCGCCAGCGCCGCCGCGTGCTGCTGGCCGAAGACAATCCCGTCAACGTGGAAGTGGCGCTGGCCATGCTCGACAGCCTGGGCCTGGACGTGGTCTGCGCGCGCAACGGCGAACAGGCCCTGCAGGCGGCGCAGGCCGAGGATTTCGATCTGATCCTGATGGATTGCCAGATGCCCGTGATGGACGGTTTTGCCGCCACGGCGGAAATCCGCCGCCACGAACAGCAGTGCGGCCACGCGCGCGTGCTGCCCATCGTCGCCATCACGGCCAATGCGCTGCAGGGCGACCGCGAAGCGTGCCTGGCGGCCGGCATGGACGATTACCTGAGCAAACCGTTCACGCAGCAGGACCTGGGCCACACGATCGCGCGCTGGATCACCCTGCCGCGCGCGGCCACCGTGCACCACAGCGAAGCGCAAGAGCCGCAGACGCCGCAGGAAACGCCGCCCGGGCCGCCGCCCGAGGTAGCGCCGCCATCCGCCGCCACGGCGGCGGGGCAGGCGCTGAACCGGCAGGCGCTGGAAAACATCCGCGCCCTGTCGCGCGCCGACGGCGATGCGCTGCTCGAACGGGTCATCCAGGCCTTTGTCGGCGAGACGCCGCGCCAGCTGAGCGCCATGCGCGACGCGATCGCCGGAGCGGATGCGGAAGCGCTGCGCAAGGTGGCGCACAGCCTCAAGTCGGGCAGCGCCAACGTGGGCGCCGATGGCCTGGCGCAGCTGTGCAAGGAGATGGAAAAACTGGGCCGCGCCGGCAGCACCGAGGGCGCGGCTCCCCTGCTGCAGCAGATGCAGCAAGCCTTCCTGGCCGTACGCGAATCGCTGAACGCCATCCTCGTGAAGGAACACTGACATGACAGCGCCCCTCTCCCCTCCCCGCGGCCTGGTGCTGGTGGCCGACGACGATCCCGTGATGCGCTTGCTGATGCGGCAGATGCTCACGCAGGTGGGCCTGGACGTGATCGAGGCCGAAGATGGCGTGCAGGCCCTGGCCAGCTACAAGCACAGCGGGCCGGACCTCGTCATGCTCGACGTCGACATGCCGGCCATGGACGGCTTTGCCGTGTGCCGCGAAATCCGCCACCAGGAAGTGGGCGGCACGGTGCCCATCATCATGGTCACAGGCGGCGACGAACTGGAAGCCGTCACGCGCGCCTACGAGGTGGGCGCCACCGACTTCATTTCCAAGCCCATCAACTGGCCCATCTTGGGACACCGCGTGCTGTACGTGCTGCGCGCCAGCGACGCCATCGCCCGCCTGCGCATCGCCGACGCGCACAACCGCGCCGTGCTGGCCGCCATCCCCGACACTTTCTTCCGTCTCAACCGCGACGGCTTCTATCTCGACTACGAACAGGGCCACGACGCCAGCGCGGGCTTTTCCATCACCGACTGCGTGGGCAGCCATATCCGCGACGTGCTGCCGTCCGAAATCGCTGCGCGCCTGCTCGACAAGGCGCACGCCGTGCTGGCCACGCAGCACATCGGCTCGGTCGACTACACACTCACGCACGAAGACAGCACGCGCCATTTCGAAGCGCGCCTGGTGGCGACGGGCGCCGATGAAGTGCTGGGCCTGGTGCGCGACATCAGCGAGCGCAAGCGCACGGAAGAACAGATCCGCCGCCTCGCCTATTGCGACAGCCTGACGGGCATCCCCAACCGCCAAGCCTTCCTGGAAACCCTGGAACGCGAACTGGCGCGCTCGAAGGAGCACGACAAGAAATTCGCCGTGCTGTTCATGGACCTCGACGCCTTCAAGCGCATCAACGACACCCTGGGCCACGACGTGGGCGACCACTTGCTCAAGGTGGTGTCCGAGCGCCTGCGCGAAACCATCCGCCCCAGCGACCTGGTGCTGCGCGCCGAGCACGAGTTCGAGGCGTCGTCCGGCGGCAGCAACCTGGCGCGCCTGGGCGGCGACGAATTCACGATTCTGATCCCCGACCTGGAGCGGGTGGAAGACGCGCTGAACGTGGCGCACCGGGTCAAGGAAGCCATGCGCCGGTCCTTCATGATCGAGGGGCACGAGATTTTCGTCACGGCCAGCATCGGCATCTCGCTGTATCCGGAAGATGGCGAGGATTGCAACTCGCTGTTGAAATATGCGGACACGGCCATGTACCACGCGAAGAACTGCGGCAAGAACAACGCCAAGCTCTACAGCTCATCCTTGACGATGGAAATCATGAGCCACGTCAAGATGGAAGTGGGC
>Ga0182007_10000056_pt1 | contig 90576 bp, 79 predicted proteins | sample Sormic07211113_1_FD_123023 | JGI IMG/M metagenome (GOLD analysis project Ga0182007, IMG submission 123023) | Rhizosphere microbial communities from Sorghum bicolor, Mead, Nebraska, USA - 072115-113_1 MetaG | ecosystem: Host-associated > Plants > Roots > Rhizosphere | place: USA: Nebraska...
GAAAGAAGCCAAGGCTGCCTCCACCCGATCGGCAGCAGGCTATACGCTCAACGCGGTTTACGAGGGCAATAATGCCTTTGGCATCGTCAACAGCAAGAACGAGTTCAAGACTTACAAGATCGGCGAACAGGTGGACAACCTGGGTGCGGTGGTGGGTCTGAACGAAGACGGCGACTTGAAGGTGGGCAACACCGTCATCAAATCCGTTTACCAATAAGCACGCTGCTGAAAAAGGAGGCCTAGAGCCTCCTTTTTTACATATATTGATATCGAGCTCTTGCACGGCAACTCAATATATAATATTTTAAGCATAGGAATTCACCTTCCCCAACAATAATAAGAAAGAGGGTTTAAAACCATGAAGTTGAAAAGTATTTTCAACAAGCGCGTTGCATCCATCCTGGGTATGGGCGCGATGGTGGGGCTGTTTGCGCTTGATGCCAACGCAGCCACTGCACTCGATGGCATGGGTGCTCAATGGAAAACACAAGTCAATGCGGGGCTGGGTATCGCGAAGATGATTTTCGGCCTGATCGGCTTCTTCTTCGTCGCCGCTGGTTTGTTCTTCTTCTACAAGGACAGTAAAGAGCCGGGTCGTGGCGAACTCAAAAAAGGCATCACTGCGTGCCTGGTGGGTTCTGGCCTCATGATCATCCCATGGTTCATTGGTCTGTTCACCGAAACCATCGCGCCGGGCGAAGGTGGTACCGCTGTCGATCAGAGCCGAGGCACCACGTTCTAAGTGGTCTGCTTTTGTCTCCAAAAATGGGTGGCTCTGCCACCCTTTTTTATTCGCACAGGTGAATACACATGAATCTATTGCCTATTTCCCTTTCCGTTAAGCGCGGAAAATTCAGGGCTGATAGCCCTCACCCTGCCGCATCTGATGCGGTATATCGTCAAGCACGCGTCAAAGCGTTAAATCGTGATGATTTTACGTGCCGTTTTTGTGGATTTAAGCACGAAAAAAATGAAGTCCACCACGCCAATGACAATCACGAGGATCATTCCGACGCCAACCTGATCACGTCCTGCGTGTTGTGCCACATGTGCCACCACCTGGGCTTTGCCGGCTCTCAGAACAGGGGTAAGTTGATTTACTTGCCGGATGCCGGGATTGATCAAGCCGGGCTGAATCAGTTGGTGCGCATGCTCTGGATTGCTGAGCACATGAGCAAGGGTGATTTGAAAAACACGGCCACTAGCCTGTTGTCCAGGCTTGAGCGCGCCGACATTGCTGCCGCTGCACTACTGGGTTCCAGTAGCCCAAGTCAGATGGGGCATTTCATGGCAGAACTGTCGGACGAGGATTACCTCAAACGCGGCCAGGTATTAAATGGGATGTACCTTTTCCCGCTCAAACAGGCTTATCTCCCCTACCTGAAATTATGGGTTGAGGGGTCGAAAAGTTATAAACCAGAGGATTGGGTTGAAACAGCTCGACAAAAGTTTGCGATGTGGCGAGAAAACAGTTAAATTCCTCAATATAAATAATAATAAGAAGAGCTTTAACGTATGAGCCAGACCTCGATGGGTGTCTGCATCTTTGATGACACGAAATCGGCACGCGATGGCTGGGCCTCTGTTAATGGAGAAGCAGCTCAGCGGATCACGGGTTACCATGAGCTGCCCTCTGACACGATGTGGGTGACCAACCTTGATTTTCTCGACTTCAAGGCGCTCAACCTTCTTCGCCTCAAGCACCTGACCCAATCGCAGTATTTCCGCACCAGCATTAAAATGCTCCAGTCTGAGTTTGGCATTGTCGAACCCAAGGATCTGGCGCGCTTTCTTTCCCAGGTATTCAGTCGTGTGGCCCGGTTGGGTGACATTCACCTGGGTGTTGATCCAATGAAATTCAATTATCGCTACACCCAGGCGATTTCTTCGAAAATTGACATTCCTTCTCTACACGCCCTTCCTCGGGGCCTGAATCCGAACGAAGTACAGCTGATCATTGATCACGCCACGCAGGAAAATCAGGCCATGACGGGCATTAAAAAGCCTGAGCGTTCATCCGCTGTGGCGTTTTCCTACCCGCGCTTTTCTTATGCCCGTTGGCTGCTCTCACTGCCTTATCCGACTGACCTCACGTGGAAAAAAGACAATCTTCACAAAGAGTGGAAGATCGGTGTTCGTGAAGGTCGGGCATGGAAGGCTAATGCGGATTTTATTCGCATGATGGAAAACTACACCCAGAAAAACCAGAAAAGTGTGTTCCTGCGCATCTCGGTCATGAGTCAGGAGCCTACGCATCGCTCGTTTGCCACGTTTGGCGCCGGCTCCAAGTCCCCAAGAGTTTGGGCGACCTACCCTGAAGTGCTGGAGCTGATGCGTTATTCAGAATTGATGGTGTACGACTCGGCAAGCGTCGGCTCGGGCTTGTTGAAAGACACCCCATGCGTTGACAACAAGCTGTACAACAATTGCCTGAGTGCAGGGCTGTTCATGGAGAACTACTACTGCGCCCTTCTCGCGCCGATAGACAAGCGCAACACGGCACTGGGGGCCTACATGCGCGCTTATGACCGAATGGCTTGTGGCCGCGCTGCAGAAGCCTTCCACAACCAGGGTTTTGTCGTGGGCTCCTATAGCTCAGGCCGAATCATTGTATTGCTGCGCGAAGGCGAAAAAGAACGGGCGGAAAAACTGGCCCTGAAAATCGGCCTTGTGCCACCGATTCAGGGAGACAACTCATGAATTCTTTTGAAAGCCAGTTCCTTGAGCTGTCCACCGACATTCAGCAGGACATGATCATGATCCCCATTCAGCAATTGCTGCCTACCGCCAAGGCGCTTGGCGTGCTGGAGGAAATGGATTCATTGATCGATCACCCCTACGAACGACATACGGATGGCGAGTTTGTAAAAAAACTGGTCACCGACGCCATGCTTAAGATTTGAGGAATTGTCATGAGCCTAAGCTTCTCGCTTGCCAATATGATCAACAAGATGTTCAAGACCAGTGTGAATCACTACTGCCAGCTGGAGACGGCCAATGATCCGTTCACCCTGGTGACCCGCGAAGGTGGGCTCATGTCTGCCTACGAGATCAAGGGGACATTCGGCATCATGGGGGTTGACGCCACGCGGGCGCACATCACCGGCCTGGTCGATACCTTGTCATCAGCACTGCGTCGCCCAGGGCATCGCGTGCAGTTCGTGTTTCGCCGTGACCCACTGAACTCCAAGGAAGCGCTGCGACGCTCGATCAGTGGTGCGATTCGAACTCTGAACACGCTGAACATGGATCTGGAGCAGATGATCCAGGAGCGCGCCCTCAAGCTCGAAAGCAAGACGGTATTGGAAACCTGCTTTTTGGTCATCACCACCAGCCAGCGCGCCCTTCACCCGGACATTCTCAAAGGCTCGCTCAAGGAGCGGGCGGAAAAAGCACGCAACAATGGGGGCCTCAAGCCTGGCGAGTTTGCCCAGTCGGTGTCGGTGGAAGTCCCTGGCATCGATATGGTGCACTCGGGTTTTGTGTCGCAGATTACTTCGCGCCTGGAAGAAAAATTGTCGCTGAAAAAGCTCGGCGCGCACGAGTTTCTGCATCACATTCGCAAGCAGATCACCCAGTTCGACACCAGCGACAGCTGGCGGGCGTACCTACCGGGCGATCGTCTGGCCGCACGGTTGGCCAGGGAGACCCCGCTTGATTCGGACATGTCCCACATCATGTTCCCGGACATCGCGCAGCAGTTGTTTTCTCGCGAACCGAAAATCTCTACGGAAGATCCGACTTTGGTGGATATTGGCGACTGGAAGATTGCGCCAATCATGGTCGACCAGCGCCCCCAGGAAACCAAGCCATTTTCCGAACTGTTCAAGTCAATTGACCGCAACGTACCGTGGCAAATGTCGCTGTGCATTGACTCCGGGCATGACCGTGTTTGCAAGCAGCTGTCCAACCGCAAGATGTTTGCCTCGTTCATTTCGTTCATTTCCAGTGAAAACAAGCTGATCAAGGAATCGGCTGAAGAGTTGCTGGATAATTCGATCGATAAAACCATGGTCTCGGCCCAACTGACCTTCTCCACCTGGGGGCGCACTGTCGAGGATGTGCGGCGCAATCGCTCCAAGTTGAAAACTGCCGTGGAAGCCTGGGGCCAGACACAGGTGGTTGAGGAGCGTGGCGATGCCATTGAGGCGTGGTTCAACACCCTGCCCGGCTTCTCCGAATCCCACCTGGCGACGCGCATTCCAATGGACGTGTCCGAGGCGCTGTGGATGAGCCCTATCACGCGTCCGGTGTCGCCATGGGCCGATGGCACCATGCTCTACCGCACGGTTGATGAGAAGTTGTTCCCGTTCATGCCTGGCTCCGATCTGCAAACAGCCAACATGGAAATCGTTTTCGCACCGCCCGGTTTTGGTAAGTCGTTTTACCTGGCGGCGTCCAACATGGGCCTGATCACCCGCCCAGGCAACGAGGTCTTGCCGCGCATCGGTATCCTTGACATCGGCTTCTCCTCGGCGATGTTTGTTGAACTGGTCAAAGATTCGTTGCCTGATCACCTCAAACACCAAGCACAGGCATTTCGCCTGGAGATGACACGTGACTACGCGGTGAACTTCTTCGACACCCCGCTGGGCTGTCAGAGACCGTTGAGTGTTGACCGCGAATACGTGGTCAACATGCTGACTTTGCTCGCCACCCCTGCGGGTCGAAAAGAGCCGGTGGATCGCATGCCGGAACTGATCTCCAACCTGGTCGACGAGATGTATGAGTACTTCTCAGACGGCAAATGCCCACAAACCTACGAACCAGGCATGGACGTGGTGGTCGACAAGGCGCTCAGCGTCAATGGCATCATACCGCTGGAGGGTGACTCCTGGTGGAAAGTGAGCCGTAAGCTGTTTGAAAAAGGTTTGTACAATGACGCGAGCCAGGCCCAGCGCTACGCGGTACCAACGCTCAACGATGCGACCATGGTGTTGTCGCAGGCAACCGCGCTCAAGGACGTGTTTGGTTCGTCGATGATCGGCAGCGAGACGCTGATCGACTACCTCAAGACCATGATCATCTCAGCGGTCAACGACTACCCAATCCTGTCTCAGCCGACGGTTTTCAGTATCGGTGAGGCGCGCATCATTTCCATCGACTTGATGAGCGTGGCCAAGGAAGGTTCCGCGCAGGCCGAGAAGCGCACGGCGGTGATGTACCTGCTTGGGCGCCAGATCATTTGCCGTGATTACTACCGCAAGGCGGAATTCACCCTGCCGGAAATTCCGGAGTTTTTCCGCGATTACCACCGCCGCATCATCGAGAAGGACGAATCGGTACCGAAAAAGTTCTGCATGGACGAATTCCACCGCACCACAGCAGTACCGATCGTGCGCAAACAGGCTGTGGTTGACATTCGTGAGGGTCGTAAGTATGACGTTCACGTGTCGCTGCTGTCGCAGCTGCTGAGTGACTTTGACGAGGAAATGATCCAGCTGATCAACAACACGGTCATCCTCTCCAAAGGTATCGCTGAAACCACGCTTGATCAGATCAAGGCGCGTTTCAAACCGTCCAATGACGCGATCAAGCACATGACGCGCTGGCTGACCGGCCCAGGCGCTGAAGGTTCCAGTATGTTGTACCTCGGTGCGTTGAAAAGCGAGACCGCGCCCCGCATTGAGCAGGTGCTGCGCCTGACCCTGGGTGGCAGTGAAATCTGGGCCTACACCACCGTTCCGCAGGATGTGTCGTTGCGCCGCCGTCTGACGCAGAAGATTGGCCTGAACAACGCCCTGAAGATTTTGACTTCCGCCTACCCGAATGGATCGGCCAAGGGCGATATCCAGCAAATTCTCACGGAGAACTCGATCGAAGTGGTGGATTTCGAGAAGGATCAGACGATTTTCGATGTGTTGGTCGTGCGTCTGATGAAAGATTATCGGGATTTGATCGATCCATCGAAAATGCCGGTTGTAAGCTGAATTTCATTAACCTAATATAGCGTATATTGACAAAGGGCAAGAATATGTCCCAGAAACAGGTGATTTCGATGAATCGTAAATTTTCCCTTGCTCTCACTGCAATTGTACTTGGCGCAACCCTCAGTGGGTGCGCCAGTAATGGCACCGCCAGGGCCACCAACGTGGTGGTTACTCCCCCGGTTAACCCGCTGGACGAATTGCGTGCAGTGGCCATTGAAACACGGGATGAGTTGCGTCTGTTGGCCAAAGTCAATGACGCGGTGAGTGCCCCCTCTCTGACCAAAGAGCAGCATGCTCAGATGTACTTCCAGTCCACCTACGTACCACGCGGCTTTGAACGTACCGCCACCTTCTCGTACACCGGGCCGGTGAGCAACACGGCTGAAGCCCTGGCCAAGGTTGCTGGTTACAAGTTCCGCAAGCCAAGCGTGAATATTCCCAACGAACCCTGGGCCACCATCAACATTGTCAAGCAGCCGCTCAATGATGCGCTGCGTGAACTGGGCGTGCAGTCCGGGTCGGCAGTTCGCGTCGAGGTGCTGGAAAAGGCCAATGTGATCAACCTTGTGTACAAACAATAAGAGGCGTCCCCGCATGATCAAGCGACTGCTCATGGTGATTGCCATTGGCGCGGCCATCCCAGCCGCTTATGCCGATGGACTGACACCGGGTGTTCAGTATGACAATTCCAGCCTGCAAGAATTGCAAACCTTGCACTACTACAAAGACATGCCGTTAGCCGGTGAAGATGACCTGGCCAACAAACGCCATGAAGCCATGCGCGAAGCCGCGATGACGGTCGGCGCGCAAAATGGCTATGTCTCTGAAATGAATAAGTTGCGCACCCTGCTCAATGCCGAGAGCAAGACCTGGGACATGCAGTTCCCATTCAAAGACCTGATGCGGCTGGCCACTCCGGGCGAGAAATCCCTGTATTTCCTACCCCCGGTAATCCATGAGTCCAACGATGTCACCGCGCACTCCGATGACAACAACCGGATCAAGGTATCCGGCAAGTATTACGACATCATCAAGAAGGAGCGTCTGGTCACGGCAGCTCCGGATTGGCGTGAGTACCTGTTGATCGATATTCCTGCGGACGTGTCAAAACCGGTAGGAGCTTTGTTACCAAAAACCGCACCGGAACAAGAGATGTGGTCGGATTGGGTTTCTGAAGGCTGGGAAGCTGGTGTATTGCAAGCCAACGCCGAAATGACCTCTCGTATGCGCAACCTGGGTTCGGACATCAACGGCATGATTCTTTATCTTCGTCTGGTCAAGGAACGCAAGATTGAGCCGTCCTACGTCGCCTCCCAATACCAGGGCCGGGTCAATAACGGGAATAGCATGCACTTGAACCAACGCACCTTCGCCATTACGGCGCCGGCATCCTTTAACGGCAACGAAAAGCAGTGGGTACCACTGGATCTTGATCCGCGTGGCAGTTACCGAACTCCTGACGAAATACGAGCTATCAACCAGGGCAAGTAATTCCAAGGCTTAAAACAATAATAAAAAGGCCGACAATGGAAGATTTTATTTATCCGATCCCTCCACGGTGTAATTCCGTGGGGATCGTGAACGAGCTGCTCCATCACATGGTGCAGATGGGTGGTTCCGACCTGTTTATTCAAGGCTCCGGTGAAGTATGGGTTTCACGGTATGGGCGCAAGGTTAAAATCACCAATCGCCGCCTGAGTGATAACGAAGCCCGTGAACTGATTGTGGCGATTTACAACAACAACGCCCCCTCGATGCTGGGTGGCGGGCAGCCGATCAACTCGGCTCACGAATTTTACCGCGAGCAGGACGAGAAACGAGAGCGTTATCGTTTCCGGGTGAATGCGGTCGGCTGCCTGCGTAACGGTCGCAACAGTTTGACCATTACCCTGCGTACCATTCCCTCGATTCCGCCCCACTGGGAAACCTACGGCATTGAGAAAGAAATCATTGAAGTCACGCGTGCGATCGACCAGGGCCTGATTCTGGTGGTGGGTGCCACCGGTAACGGTAAGTCAACGCTGCTGGCATCGATTCTGCGCGATCGCCTGGAAGGCCCCAACAGCCACACCAACCTCGTCACTATCGAGCACCCGATTGAATTTGTTTACGACGACATCGTGAAAACCACGTCGCTGGTGACCCAGCTGCAGGTTGATCGGGACGTGAGCGGGTTCCACGACGGCGTTGTGAACTCTTTGCGGATGGCGCCCAACGTCATTCTGGTGGGTGAGTCGCGTGACCTTGAAACGGTTCAAGCCTCGCTCGAAGCGGCGATGACGGGTCACGGCGTGTTCTCGACCGTGCACGCCAACAACGTTCCGGAAACCTTTCAGCGCCTGGTCTACGTGTTTCCCAAGGACATGCAACAGCAAGCCCGTCTGGACGTGCTGCAGCCAATGAAAATGATCGTCGCACAACGGCTGCTGCCCACCGTGGATGGCCGACGTACCGCGATTCGTGAATTCATGATTTTTGACCAACAGGACAAAGATCGCATGATGGACTCCGACAACATCGCCTCGGAAGCCTTCAAGCTGGTGGATTCGCGCGGTCGTCCGATGATCAAGGACGCTGAAGATAAATACCGTGATGGCATTATTTCTGAGGAAACGTTCAAGCGTGTCCAAATGAACTACAAAGCCATGAAAATGAACCTGGGCTGATCTCATGACCCGACTTGACACTGTTTTAGGAGGCTGAGATGCCCGCACATTACATTACCCGCAGGCCCAAGATAGGGCCCATTGACGCCCAGGCAGTGTACCCGCTGCTGTTGTGGATGATTCACCCCAGGGTGTGGACAGGCTACATCCTGATGGCTGCCGTGGTGTTTTTATGGTTGCTTGCTCAGCGTGGCATCACCATGAACATGATGGGGAGAATTTTTCGTCGGTGGATGATTGGCCGAAGCCGGCAAATCCGCTCGCCTTGGCGAAAAAACTTCGATTTATGACTTAATTGCAATCAAGTCAATATACGGAATAAAAGAGCTTTTCAATTTTCAATATTGATAATAAACTACAGCAAATAAAGATAAGAGGACATCAACAATGGCCCGCAAGCTGAATTTACTGACGGCTGCGCTCTTCGGTGTAGCGTGCTCAGGCGTTGCCCAGGCAGAGCTTTACATCTCCCCCGTCGTGCGGGACAGCGTGACCTATCAAAAACCCGCAGAACCTGCCGTGGCAACACCTACGGTGGCGAGCAAGTCGTTCGCGCCGGCCTCGTCCGTGCCGGTTCCTGTGCCTGCCCCGGCGCAGGCCAAGGTGGTGGGGAACTCGACGGTTCACGGGCCGTTTGAAATGGAAGGCGCGAAAAAACAAGGTTTGATGTCGTACGGAAAAAATGTGCCGCTGTTTGCCGCGCTGGACAATCTGGTGCCCAACAGCAAATCCTGGAGCATCGTGTTCGAACCGGGCACGGAAAATACCCCCGTCTCCTGGAAAGACGCCGCCGACTGGCGCGGTGCCCTGGATCAAATTTCAAAAAATCATCGCCTTGTGATCGCGATCAACGATCAAGGCAAACGCATTTCCGTGTCTCGCACCGCAGAGCTGGCCAAAAAACTGGCCCAGCCCGGCAGTCAGGTCTGGACACTCAAAGCAGGCAAATCGCTGCGCGAAAACCTGAATGACTGGGCCAAGCAGGCTGGCTGGCAGATTGATTGGTCGAACACCGATATCGACTACCCAATCGACCACACCGCCACGCTGGTGGGTGCGTTCGGCGGGAAAGATGGCGTGATCGACCGAATCCTGGTGGCCACAGCGGATCGCCAAACACCACTCATGGGGCGTTTCTACAAGGGAAACAACGTGGTGGTGATTACTGAAGCCGGATACAGCCCTGAGCAACAGCCAGGCACTCCGATGGCTGACACCGAAGCTTACTAATTGAGGGATGTATCCATGAAGTTGAACAAACTGTCGTGCATGATTGGCTTGGCGCTGGCGGGACTTACCGCTGGCTGCACGGTCGTGGACAAGTCCTACGACCAAGGCCGTAAAGACATGGGCGACCTGAGGTCTTCACTCAATGATGCGCGGGCGGTCAAGAAGTCCAGCGTGATCGATGAAACCGACGGCATTTGGCTCGGTGGTGATCCGTACAAGGTGTCACAAGAGGAAAATGCCCCGGCTGTCCTTAAGCGCATTGTGTCGGTCAAGCAACTCGACCCGATCTCTGCCGCTGACGTGATCAGCATGGTCAGCACTGACCTGGGCATCAAGATTCTGATGACTCAGGACGCCATCGATTACACCAACGGCGTGGTGTCTTCTCACAAGGAAGACGAGGCTGGCAGTGGTGGTGAAAAATCCAGCAATGCCCTACCAGGGGTTCCGGGTCTGCCCAATCCCATGGCTAACGAAGACAACATCTTCAAGGCAATGAACACGGGCGTCGAATCCGGTTCGAAGATCAAGTTCACGCTGGACTACAAAGGTTCGATCGCCGGTCTTCTGGACATGGTGGCGACCAAAGCCGGCCTGTTTTGGAAATACGAAAACGGCGAAATTGTGATTCGTCGTTACGAAACGCGCACCTTCATCGTCGATGTGGCGCCTGGCTCTGTCGAGTTTGAGTCGAAGATCAAGTCCGACTTGTCCACCAATGGCTCCAGTGACTCGTCAAGCAGCACCTCTGACTCGGTTCACACCGTTTCGTCGACGATCAAGACTGAATCCGCCTTCAAGGCAATGGAATCGGGCGTCAAGGGCATGCTCAGTGCGGGTGGCTCGATCTCTGTTGGTGAATCGACCGGCAACTTCTCGGTCACCGACACGCCGCAGGTGCTGACCCGCGTGGCGAAGTACATCAAGACGCAGAACGCCATCGCCAGCAAGCAGGTTTCGATCAAAGCCGAAATCTACGAAATATCTTCGGATGAAAACGGCGACTTCGATCCACAACTGGCGGCGCTCTACGATTGGGGCAACGTGAAGCTGGGCCTGTCCAATGACTCGCTGACGTTCTCCAACGGTGGGCATGATGCTGCCACGGACAACAAATTCTCCAGCGACTCCAGCGCCGCCATGAAGCTGCTGCGCACCAACAAAAACGTGACTCAGGTGACTTCGTCGACCATTTACGCAATGAACGGTGAGCCAACGCCGTTCCAGCAGCTGGATGAAATCGGTTACCTGGCGGAGGTGCAAATCCAAGCGGCCAGCGGAGCGACTGGCAGTACGGGCGACACAACTTCCAACCAGAACGTGGCTACTCTCAAGCCGGGTAAAACCAGCCAGGGCTTCTCGATGACCTTGATTCCTCGGATCAATTCCGAAGGTCGCGTCATGATGAAGTTTGCCATTGACTCCTCGCGCTTGAATTCGATCGAGTCGTACGGGATCGACAAGGGTGCGCAGATTCAGACACCAAATCGTTCGACCAACAAGTACAACCAGCTGGTTACGGTAAAAAGCGGTCAGCCGCTGATGATCGCCGGCCTGGAGCGCACCGCCAACAATGCCACCATCTCTTCGATGTTTGGTCGCAAGACCTGGATGTTTAACGGCGCGCAAAAAGGTGGCAAGACCAAAATCATGACAATGATCGTGCTCACCCCTTACATCATGCAGAAATAAGGTTGATCCATGGAACGCATCTTTGATGTCAACGGCAAGCGATTTGTCACTAGCCTTGAGTGGATTCCACTGGCGGGTAAAGATGCGAATCTGTCGGCAAAAGTACTCTCGAAATCCCGAGGCTGTAAGTATGGGGTGGTTAGAACCATTGTTATTGAGGACGGCCCAACTGCCAGTCAGGTAGGCCTGTTCCACCAAAAGCTCAAGGGGGTTTTTTACTCGGCGGCAGGCCAGTTGGCCAATATTCACTCGTCCGTGCTCGGCATTGAGAAGCTCGGGGAGGATCTTTACTGGTTGTGCGTGGCCGATAATGGCCGTGTACTGCCGGGTTACGATGTAATCAGCTCAGGCCCGGAAATTCGCAAGCTGCTTCAGGTTATCAGTCCTGACGTTAACCCGGATTACATGAAAATCATCATGGAGTCTTCGGTTGCCCTTGAACTGAAGTTGGATGACATTGACCTGGATTTACTGGTTAACAAGAGCCCTCTCCAGGAACTGGAAGAGGTCACACCTGACGTCAACGTCAAAATCAAAAACCTGGTTGGCATTCCAAGTGCCGTGTTCCTGGGCGCGGCGATGATCGTGGTCATCGCGGCCATGGGCGGCTTCTGGAAATACTCCGAAATGGAGAAACAGCGCGAACTTGAAGCTTTGATGGCGCAAGATCGTATGGATTTGAACAAAATTGAATCACAGGTCACGGTCGAGAAAGTCATTGTTCGCGGGCCGACTGACGAGGAGCTGATGCGTCGGGCACGTCAGGAAGAAATTACCTGGCTACGCGATGACTTCAACAGCCTGGGCACCCTGTCCGCCCTTAAGCAGTTCTACTTCATGGTGCAGGAATTGCCTCGTCACAAGGCAGGATGGGAATTGGCCACGGTGCGTTTTGATGGCACTGCCAGTGATCAGATTTCGGCCTTATGGAAACGCGGAGGTTACGGCACACCTCAATCCATACGCCAGTCATTTGGCAAGGATGTGGGGATGTCGTTTACTCCGGACATGGTCAGCGCCAGGACATCGCACAAGATATCCCTGGGCTCTCGTGGCATAGATGATATTCTGGGTTATATCAAACGCCAGGGCATCGGCCATCAGGCATTTGCCACTGACCTGATCAATAACTCACTGGAATTCACATCGTCGGTCGTTCAAGCGGGCGAGCGGAAAAAACCGATCGAGGGTCTTGAAAACAAGTCCATGGCCACTGAACCTCAACTGACCATGAAAATGCGAAAGTTTGAGATCAGCGGCGATAATATTGATCGCTTTGTGGTGATGATGAGCGTGATGCAACGCGCCAATAACTACTTACCCGAAACAATTGAAATCAACCGTGCCCAAGGCGCGGTTCGTTGGAAATTGACTGGCACACTGTACGAAGAATGAGGAAATGATGAAAAATACCTACAAGAAAAATCTGATTGCGGGTGCCATTCTCGCTTTAGCGTCGGCCCATTGCTTTGCCGATCAGGTGAACGCACAGGTTATCCCACCGCCACCGCCCCAGGCCCAGGTGCTTCCCGTGGCGCCAGTGACCACCGGCACCGCAAAGACTGCGACCGAAGTGGTCAGCGGCGGCGCCGCCCTGGCCGAGCTCAAGAGTCAGGAGGAGGCGCCTGCGACGCTGTACAGCAAGCTTAATCCGGCGCAAACCGAAGAGCTGAAAATCTCCGAAGTTAATGCTAAAAAACTCGATGAACTCACCCGTCAGCGCGACCAGGCGGATGCCGAGTTGGCCATCATTAAAATTGAAGCCGACAAAGCCCGGACAGAAAGCGAGATTCGTAAATTGAAGGGCGAAAAACTGCCAAGCGAAATTCAGGCGGCTGAAGAGCAGGCCCAACAAGGTGCGCCGTCGAGCCCCAGCAGCAAGCTTTCGCCACTGGACAGGGTTTTCGTGACTCAAATCTACGGCATGAGCGGCGATGAGCAGGTCACCGTGTTTTATGAAAACAGCATCCTGAAAGTTAAGCGAGGTGATGAAGTCACCAATGGTGTTCGCATGACGCGGGTGGTGTCCAACGGCGCCGACTTCACCTACAAAGGCGTGACCAAACGGGTGACGCTGACCACGCAAAAACAGGCTTTCAGTCGCACCTTTAGCGAGCCGAAGAGTGAAACCAGCAACAACAACTTCATGCCCAGTGGTCTGATGCCAGTGATGCAGCCACCGGTTGGTGCCTATCGTGCCACACCGATGAATTGATTCATCGCTCTAAAAAAAAGCCGGCGCCGGCAACTGCGCCGGCTTTTTTATTTCTCGATAATGCCCCCTTTAGATATTCTCGTCTTTGGTGTATATTGACCAAAAACCGGGATATATACCTGGCCAGTATAAAAATAATAAGAGAGCTGGCGATGAATTTTTTCAGACGCAAAAAGGCTGAGAGCACCTCTCAGCCTGCCCCAAAAGTGCCTGCACAAGGCCATCCGGACAACAATCGCGGCAACGGCCAGAACAAGCCCGGAAATACCCCCTATCAGGTCATCTCCAAAAAAGATGCCATCCCAATTCACTCTGCCGTGCTGTCCATCAAGGATGGCCCGCTAGAGCTGAATGAAGAAATGCAAAAAAACTACGCCATTCTCCTGACTGACAAGGAGAAAAAGGAAGTCGAAGTTATTTGCTCGATTGATGTGGTGCGCCGCACTGGGCTGGATGCTGACTACCTGGCGATTGTCGACCGGATCAAGCGTATGGGCTTTGTTCGTTCGCGAAGCAAATTGATTGCTCATACTGAAATCATTCACATCATCTATGAGCAGACTGAGCAGCGCAAATCCCTGGAAGAACAGCAAAAGACCGCAACCCGGATTCAGATCGAGTTCGATGAATTACTGTCGAGGGCGGTCGAAGAAGGCGCCTCCGACATTCACATTGAAGTGCGTAAAGAAACAGCCCGTGTACGGTTCCGTAAAAACGGCGACCTGTATGAATTTGCGCCATGGCCTGTGCGTTATGCGAGGGTGATGGCAGGCGTTATTTACATGGTGATCGCCGATGAAAAAGACACCAGCTTCGATGAAACGCGACCACAGAGTGCGATTATTGACCGCGACCTCGGCAAAGGCACCAATGTCCGCGTACGTTTGAACACCCTGCCGGCCTACCCGGCTGGTTTTGACATGATCATGCGTTTGCTGAGAATGGGTCAGAAAGGGGAGAAGAAAAACCTCGATGGCTTGGGTTACAACAAAGAACAATTGATCAAGACTCGTCGTGCCGTGGCCAAGCCCGTCGGCGCATTGATCATGGGCGGTACTACCGGTTCCGGTAAGTCGACTTCGCTCAATGCCATGCTTGCGGAAAAAATTGCCGCTTACGGTGGACGCCTCAAGGTAATCACCGTAGAAGATCCACCTGAGTACCTATTGGACGACTCCACCCAGGTGCCGGTGATTCGCTCTCGGTCGGCAGGCAAGGATGGGGACTCCAACCCGTTTGCCGCCGCTGTACGAGCTACCATGCGATGTGACCCGGACATCTTGATGGTCGGTGAGGTACGTGACCCGGCCTCCGCCGAACTGCTGATTCATGCGGTTCAATCCGGCCACCAGGTCTACACCACCACTCACGCCTCGGGTGGCATTGACATCATCGCCAGGCTGCGTTCTAACCTGATCCCTGACGACGTCTTGGGTGGACAAAACTTCATCTCGGGCTTGATGTACCAAACACTGTTGCCGGTGATTTGCAGCCATTGCTCAACGACGGTTGACGACTTCAAAAAAGTAATCACAACCGAGGCCGAGGATGAAATGCTGCAGCGGGTGTATCGCCACCTGGGCAATAGCCAGGCGCAGTTGATCAAATTCAAAAATGATAAGGGTTGCCCGCACTGCTCGATGGGCGTGGTCGATCGCACCGTGGCCTCGGAAATCATTCTTCCCGATGATTACATGTTGCGCTGCTTCCGTAATCGTCAGGATGCTGATGCGTTGATGTATCACGTGTTTAACGGGGGTAGGATCGCCTTGCACCACGGCATTGAGAAGCTGCTGAGGGGTCAAGTGGACTTGCGGGACGTTGAGCACAAGCTCGACCAGCTGACGCGACTGCAAGAGCTGCAAACGTCTGTGCGCGCCTATGTGGCGGTTTCAGGTATCGACAAGATCAAGGCCGAAGAAGACAGAATCAAACGTGAAATTGAGGCGATACCGGAAGCAGAAAGAAACTTCTTCTCCCTGGACAACCTGACTCAAGGGTTTGCGCCAAGCTCTAATGAGGGGCGACCTGAGGCCGCTGCGAGGTCTTCGATCAACCTGGAAAAAGCTGAAGTAGCCCCCTTGATTCAACCAGCAGTTGTGGTTAACGAGGAAACCCATGCCCTGGTCGCTGAGCAGCTTTATGTGGCCACCCCTGCCCTTCCTGTAGAAGAGCCCGTTGCGGTTGTTCCTGTCCTGGCCGTTGAGCCCCCTGTTGTGGAACTTCCTCCTGTGACACCTGATGAGCCTTCGGTTGCCGTACAACCCGTCATGGCTGTTGAGCCTGAAATGATCGTAATGGAGTTGACCGCGCCAGTCCATCAGGCAGAAGTGATCTCATTAACGGCGGAAGAACCGGTTGTTTTGGAGGCAAAAAAACCTGATGAGGCATCGGCCCAAGCCATTGCAGTGGTGACTCCCGATGCAGATCTCGTGCGGGTAATCCCTGCGACCCCTGCACTGGTTGTTGAATCGCCAGCAGAGCCTGATTTGATCACGGTAGAGACTGTGATTGAGTTACCTGTGGCCACAGAACCAGTGAGCGTTTCGCCACCAATACCTGAAGAAGTGCCGATGCTGGCATCGGGTGTGCCGGTGTTCATGGCAGTGCTGCAAGGGATTCTCGAAGCCGAAGTCAAACGCAACGGGCTTGAGCTCAGCGCTCGGTTCATGAAGGGGCGGCTGTCCGCGCCTGCCATCCAGGCTTTGCTTGACAGCACCAGTGTCGATGCCGAAAAACTCATGGCCCTGCGGTTGGCCTTTGGTACTTTGCGTACCGAAGAGCTGGAAGCGTTGTATTCCATGACGGTGCCCGATGTTCAGGCTCACCTTGACTCGGTGGTGGTAGAACAGCCGCTGGTGGGTGACCTGGTGGAACCCAAGGTGGTGAATATTTTTGCCCAGACGCCCGCAAAGACCGCGTCGGCAGTTGAATCCATACCACCTGGTGAATCGTTCGCCGAAATTCTGCCGGCGAGAGCCAAACCCAAACCGAGGGCCAAGAAAGTCGAGGATGCGCCGGCAGTGGTCGAAAAGCCTAAAGCCCGAGCGTTCAAATCGAAATTGCTGTCCGGTACCGATGAAAGCACGACGAAAAAAACCAGTACCGGCAATGTGAAGAGTATGGCAGCAGCGAGAGCGCAGAAGAGCGAAACACCCGCTAGCGCCAAGCCGGCAACCAAAGCCTCACCCAAAAAACCAGCCAAAACCAATAAGGAAGACCCTCAGGAATGAGGGTGTTCCATCAGAAGAATAAAGAGGGCTTAAAATGAAAGAGTGGTGGGTGAAGTTTCAATTCGGCGCTGATGCGCGTCGTAACCTGTACCAATCATTCCTGGACTACCTGATCCAGGGTATTCCGGTGAACGACATTGTCACGAATTTGGCGAGATCCATCACCAAAGCCAAAGCGGGACGTTTTATGTACCAGGTTTATATCCTCGACGATATTGCGCTGCAAATGTCGACGGGTATTGCATTTCCTGACGCGTTGTCCAAATGGATCCCTTCCACCGAAGCCATGTCGATTCGTGCCGGCATGGACAGTGGTGACCCGGTAACAGGCATGCGCAATACCATCGACGCGGTGGGTGCGGCTTCTGAAATGCGCTCAGTAATTTTTAGCAAACTGACGTATCCGGTTGTTTTGATTTTCGCTCTTATTGCCATGATCCTGTTTTTTTCGACCGCGATCATCCCCAAATTTGCCGATGTTCTGGATCCCTCCATTTGGCCAGAAAATTCCAAAGGGATGTACACTATGGCCATGTTTGTTCAGAGTTATGTCTTTCACATGGCGCTTATCCTGGTGGGTGTCTCAGTGCTGGTTCAAAGAAGCATGACCCGATTGACAGGACGACTTCGCAATATATTGGACTACATTCCACCCTATAGCTTTTACAAGGCGTTCCACAGCGCCAACTTGCTGATTTCCATGGCTGCATTGATGCGCTCTGGGGTGCCCTTTGCTTCGGCGATGGAGCAATTGCATCGTCACTCCAATCCGTACATGGCCTCTCACCTGGAAAAGATGATCAACAACCTGGCCGAAGGTATGGAACTCTCCGTGTGTATGGACACCGGGCTATTGTCCCAGGAAATGATGGTCAGTGTGCACATGATGAGCAACAACGCCAACTTCCAATCGGCAATTTATGAGATTGGGCGGCAGGCGGTTAAAAAAGGAATTGAGCGAATTGCGCTTATTGCGGGAATGCTCAATGCGTTGGCCATGTTTGGTGTTGCCGGGTATGTTGGGTGGGTTTATTTCTGCTTCAACCAGCTTGCCAACGCAGTGGGTCAGTCAGCTGGTGGCTAAGCAAGAAGTTGCATTTTTTTGTCGCCTCACCCATAGAAACTTGCAACGATAAATAGCTACTGCATTGCAAAACTCGATTTATGGTGATATTGTTTGTACCGTTACCCAAACAACAATAAAAATAAGAAAGGCAGGTAATCATGAAGCTCAATTTTAGCCGTCAGGCTGGTGCAACTTTGCTCGAAACCATGATGGTGGTGGCATTGATGGCCGTTATCACGATCGGTGCTCTGGTGTATTTCAACTCCGCGAGCGAATCCTCGAAAGTTCAGGAAGCGACTGCCGGCTTGACCGCGTTGTCCTCGGTATTGCGCAACCAGTTTGCCACCCAGGGCGATTACACCGGCCTGAATGAAACGCTGGCCATGAAGTTCGGCAACGTTCCTGAATCCATGCTGGTGCGTACCGGTGCTGGTGCGGCAGCCGTACCAACCCGCTTCAAGCACCCATGGAACCAGGCGGCTGGTGCAGTGACCATTGCGGTGGCAACCACCAACGTGGCCAACGACAGCTACAAAATCACCTACACCGATGTTCCAGCTCCGTCTTGCGTTGATCTGCTGACCAAAACCTACCGTCACTTTGACTCGGTGATGGCCGGCACCACGGCGGTGACCAGCGTGGCGACAGCAGTGAGCGGTTGCGGCACCAACGGCAGCGTCGACATCTCCTGGACGGCTCGCTAATCGGCGAGTGCACCACGCGATTCAAATGAGGGGCGGCTTGCCGCCCTTTTTATTGCCTCTTTTTCGACAAGGTGATCATGATGTCGCCAATGACCTCTCCCTTTGAGCACATTACAGACCTGTATTTACCGATTGATAACCCCACAAAGCTGGGATTTTCCTACCCTGATAATCAGCCTCTGACCAGGGAGATGTATGCAGGTGTGCTGGCCTTGGTAGAAGCAGCCAAACGCAAACGCACTGAGGACTGCAACCTGACTGACGGGCTGGTGGCGTTTCGCTCCACCTACATGCCAACTGCCGGGGGCGGCATGTACATCATGCGCAAGATGCCCAGCCATATCTTGTCCATGCATGATCTGGGGATGCCACGTGTGGTGACAAACCACCTTTTGTCTGAGCGACTGCTGAAAGGCGGGCTTATCATCGTATCGGGCAACCCTGGCAATGGTAAATCCACCTCGTTGGCAGCACTTATCATTGAGCGGCTGAAAAAATACGCCGGGATTTGCATTACCATTGAAGACCCGATCGAAATGCCGCTGCATGGCGTGCACGGTAAAGGGGTGTGTCTGCAGCGTGGCGTGTCGGGTGAAGAAGCCTTTGCCAACGCGGTGCGTGGCGCCCTACGGGCCTATCCGGCGAAAACCAATGCGATGATGATGATTGGTGAAATCAGGGACTCGGAAACGGCTGCCCTGGCCCTTCGCTCCGCTGTCGATGGTCGTCTGGTGATGATCTCGATGCACGCCGGTAACGTCATACAGTCGCTGCTCAGGCTGTGTTCGATGGCCTCGAAGATCGTCAGCAGCGAGGAAGTGCGTGAGCTTCTGGCATCAAGTTTTCGTATGTGCTTGCACCAGGAACTGGTCAGCGTGCCAGGAACCACAGCATCTCGTTTGAAGGTCGACGTGTTGCTCGATACCCAATCGGTGATCGGCACCATTCGCTCTCGCAACCTGATGCTCGACACCCTCAAGAATGACGTGCTACAGCAACGCAACTGGTTGCGCTTGAACATGCCGATCGAGCTTCGCAAGATTGATTGAATGCGCCCAATAGGGCGAGAAAGTGACACTGGGAGGCCTGCGTTCAAATTGCAGGCCTTGTTTGTTTCAGGGGCGTACCATCAGCTCGTATTCATAGAGCGTGAGGTCTTCAACACATTGACGCAGTAGATCCAGCACCCGGTTTTCGGTCTTGGTTTCCTGCCATTGCCCGCGTTTGCTTTCGTTGAGCTGGCGGCGCTCTTCAATCAGCTGTGGGCACAGATCAGCCAGCTTCATGGCGTACATTTCCGTGGCCAGGATGTCGGCAGCAATAAAAATCTGCGCGACGGTCAGGCGCCCTTTGAAGTAAAAGGCCATTTCTTCCAGGCTTTTTCCGTCGATCATCCACCGACTGAGGTTATTGATATCCTCCTCCGATAATTTGTGTTTCTCTTTGAGCGGTATGATTTTCATGGTTATTGATCCAAAGGGTTTCTCTCCCATGATATTCTAAACGTATCTGGCGACAATGGTAGTTTGCAAGCGATCCATTTAGGCCTATATTGCATACTTTTGGAGATCACTCATGAGTCTTGAGCCCAACTATCAGCCAGATGAACTGGCCATCTACGACACCGAAACCACCGGGCTGTCGCACCATTACGATCAGGTGGTTCAATTTGCCGGTATCCGCGTCGATCGCGATCTGAACATCATCCCTGGCTCTGAGCTGGTGTTGGATATCAAGCCTCGGCCTGATGTGATTCCTGGGCCGATTGCCTTTGCGATCACCGGGATTTCCATCTCCACCCTGTTGAAAAATGGCCTGAGTGAATGGGAGGCTGCCGGCAAAATCCGCGACTGGATCATGAAGCCCAAGGTCAAGACACTGCTGACCGGCTTCAACTCGCAGCGCTTTGACGATGAGGTGCTGCGCAACCTGTTTTTCCGCACCATGATTGACCCTTATGAGCATGAGTGGAAAAATGGCAACTCGCGTGCGGATATTCTTCGCCTGGTCACCATGGTTTTTGCACTGCGTCCTGAGCTGCTGCATTGGCCACTGAATCATGAAGGGCGCTTTTCCCTAAAGCTCGGCGATCTGTGCCGTGAAAACGGGATTGTCCTGGATCATGCGCACGATGCCCGGTTTGACGTCATGGCGACCCTGGATCTGATGCGTGTTGTCAAAAAAGCCAGTCCCAAGCTGTGGAACTACTTCATTGGTCTGTCGGATAAGGGGTATGTCACTGACCTGGCGCATGCGCGTAAACCGATTGCGGTGGTCAACCCGTTTTTCCCCCGCGAGCAGGGCCACTTGTCGATCATGCTGCCGATTATCATGGACACCGTGCAACCCAAGACCAAAATGTGGTGCGTGGATCTGCGCCAGGATCCGACCGAGTTGTTGTCGCTTGAGCCTGAGGAAATCAATCGTCGCATGTTCACCAGCATTAATGACCTGGGCGAAGGGGAAGGCATCAGCTCTGTGCGCAACATCGCACTGAACAAGCAACCCATGATCTGTGGGCTGAATATTTTCCAGGGCCGAATGGATGTAGCGGCCCGTGCGGGTCTGGACATCGAGCGTTGCCTCAAGCATGCGGCGATGATTGATGCCGACGAGGGTTTCCGGGCGCGCCTGCAGAAAGCCATGATCAGTGAATTTGCGCCTTGTGAAGACCCCTATGAAGGGCTTTACTCGATGGGCATGATTGGTCGCGACGAACAGAATCTGCGCTCGCGTATGCGCCGTGTAGACAAGGCGACGGGCAAGCCTGAGATCGTGACGACGGATTCCTACGCGCTGTCCACAGAGTCCGCCAGAGACCGTCTGCGCATGTTTACCTTGGCGGTCAGGGCCAAGTGGACGAACTTTACCGACCTGGTGCTTCAGCATGATCAGTTCAGCCCCTCGGAACTCGGCAAATGGGTAGAGCACCTCGACAGCGTCTGGTTCAAGTCCAACGATGACGTGCCCAAAAATGCTCGAAATTACGAGATGTACCTGAAGGAGCTGGCTGAAGTCCGGGCGACCTACGCCCTTGATCCGATCCAGACCAAAGCCATCAACGAAATGGAGGCTTATGTGGCGCAGCACCTGGTGTTCATTGAGGACATAAAGCAAATGAACAGCAACCTCAAAGAAAATGCCGAGGTTGAGCAAGCGTTGCGCACTGAGGTGGGGATGATTGAAAACGATCGTAAGAGCCGTGATGCGCGTAACCCAGAAACTGGCGTCGACTTCCCGCTTTAAACGCCGCCTGCATTGAATAGATCCACCCGAAGTGATTCGGGTGGATATTTTTTCCCCTGAAATTGGAGTTTCCCCTCAATGAAACAATATATTGACCTTGTAAAACACGTGATGGACAACGGCTGCCTGGTTGAGAACCGTACGGGCATACGCACTTTGAGTGTTCCAGGCGCCACGATGCGGTTTGACCTGCAGGAGGGGTTTCCAGCGATCACCACACGCAGATTGCCCTTCAAATCCTCCATTGGGGAACTGGTGGGATTTCTACGGGCTTCGCGCAGTGCCGCTGATTTTCGCGCCCTGGGTTGCAAGGTTTGGGATCAGAATGCCAATGAAAATGCACAATGGCTGAGCAATCCTTACCGTCTAGGCGAAGATGACTTGGGGGCCCTTTATGGGGTGCAGTGGCGTAAATGGCCCGCCTACAAACACATAGAACTCGACCAGCCAGCGCAGATGGCTGACGCCTTGAGCAAGGGCTTCCGGGTCATTGCCGAAGGTCAACCAGAGCCGGGGCAAAAACCTTTTGCCGTACTGTTCAAGGAAATTGACCAGGTGCGCGAGTGCCTCGACAAAATCATGTTCTCGCCTCAGGACAGGCGCATTCTTTTTCACGGCTGGAACCCTGCAGACCTCGACGCCATCGCACTGCCGTCCTGTCATTTACTGTACCAATTCATGTGCAACGAGAAGACCAAAGAAATCTCGCTTTCACTGTATATTCGTTCGAACGATTTGGGTCTTGGCGCGCCATATAATCTGAGCGAAGGTGCGACTCTGCTCAGCTTGCTTGGCCACCTGACAGGCTATACACCTAGGTTTTTCTCCTACACGATCGGCGATGCACATATTTACGAGAACCACCTGGACATGCTCAGGGAGCAAATCACCCGAGAGCCCCTGCCCCTACCGAAGCTGGTGATTTCCGATCGCGTTCCGGCGTTTGCCCAAACGGGTCTCTATGCGCCCGAGTGGCTGGATTTGATCGAGCCGGGTGATTTCAGCCTGGAAGGCTATGAACACCACGCCGCGATGACCGCACCAATGGCAATCTAAACCCCAGGCAATAAAAAGGGGGCTTGAAAAAGCCCCCCCTTTTTTCTGTTACCGCCACCCCCTCAGCGAATGTCGAATGCGCGGTGGTCGGTGTGCTTTTTGTCGTGGCCGACGTCGGTGGCTGCCAGGTTGGCTAGCAGCATTTTTTCGATATCGTTGACGAGGCCTCCAGCGCGTCGAGCCACGGCCTTCAGGCGCTGTACCGACTGATCATCGGCGCGGAAGTCTGCGCCCAGTACGCGCTTGCTCAGGGCCACGACCGATGGATTCACCGAGCCATTGTAGGCAAGGGCCATGGCCTGCAGGGATTCGACGGTCATGTGTCGTGGGATTTCCAGACGCCCCATCCTGACTTTCGACTGAGCACCGTCCACCAGCTTACCCGGCAAGCTGACCGACAACCCCTGTGCGTCCTGGGCGAATTCCCGCAGGACATTGGCCTGAACCCAGGCGTTAACCGCCTGTGGCTCCGGGTTGTCCTGGAAGGCGCTTGCCGGTTGGATGGCTCGACGGGTTTCCACCAGCGACTTTTCCACCGAGACCAGGTTCACGCCCTGGTTGCGCAATGATCGCTTCTCGGCCACCAGGTTGAAAGCCGGCTTGGAGGCGTCCTCGCACAACAGCGCCGGCTGCTTGTCGGCAGTCAGGACAAAACGGATAGGCTTGTCTGCGACAACCCCCTCGATGCCGTTGGCTTCCGTCAGGGTTGCGGCATAAATGGCCAAGCGATCGGTGGCATGTTCATGCGAGCCACCCTCCACCGTCACCACATACGCGGGAACGATTTTTGTACCATCCTTGATCAGGACGTCGGTTTTGAGCATGCCCTGGTAGGCGCCCTGATGCTTGGTGTAGAGCGAATCGAGCTCAGGCAGGACGGTTGTTCCGGAGGCCAGAAATTGCTCCTCATCAATATTCAGGAAGTGAGTGCCTTTCTCCTCGGCATTCGACAGACGACCGCTTTGAGCCGGATGCCCCTGCAGCGCGACTTCCAGGAGGTCTAAGCCGGTCGGTTCACGGCCCAGGTCATTGAGCACCGCATGCTGGAAGGCATTGTCACCACCCGGCAATCCAAGGGCTTTGGCGATCAGTGAGGCGGGTGCATTGCGCAGGTTGACCAGGAAGGCAGATTCGCCGTCCTTTTCCAACCCCAGGGAGGCATAGTGTGCCAGACCCGGCACAGATGGCTCGATGCGCAGTTCACCGCGCTCATTCAGTTCAAGCGTGGCCAGCAGGACTTCTTTTTGAAATTCATCAGACCAGCTGCTAATTTTGTAGCGATCAACCCACGGCGTGTCGTTGAGTGCTGAAAACAGTTGCATAGGAGTATCCCTCAGGTTTCTATATTTATTATGGCATGAGGAGCTGCGAGCGTAGCAATATAAGGTTAAATAAAACGCCAGAAGCCATTTCTTTTTTTGACGTCAAAAAGTCGCTTGACAAAAAGGCAATTAATTTTATACTGACATCAGCCAACAAATTCTTCCTTTGCGGATAGGAGATTCACCATGAACGCCACTGCCTTTTTCTGGTACCTGTTCAAGTTTGTGTTCTTGCCTGTGGGTGTGATCATGGGCATCGCCAACGACTCGGCTTCGCTGTCGGATCTGAGCGTGATGCTCTCGAACTACGCGATGCATCAATTGCCGCTGGGCTTGATGGATTACACCGACAACCTGAGCGTGATGTTCCAGGTGATCCTTGCCCCAGCCTCTATTGTGGCCTGGTTGATGCCCGAAGGTTCGTCGGTGCTGTTGGGCGCACTGGCCATTACTGGTCAGATCGGCGGTTTTGTCATCGTCGGCGTGCTCTGCTGGATGATTCAACCACCTCGGATGTTGCTGAACCCACCTGAAGGTAAGCCGGCCCTGGCATAATCGCCGCATCCTCTCCGCAAAAGAAAAGGCCCTTCTACGAAGGGCCTTTTTTGTTTCAGGGGTTAGGCAGTGTCACCACCCCCACCTGCTTCTTCTGCCTGTTTCTTCGCCATGTCATCCCAGAATTTGCGCTCAGCCTGTTGGCGTTTGCGTTGGCCGACCGTCTGGATGGCTTTGAGGGCGTCTCCGTTGAGGTTGGAGCCTTTCCCAAGCGAGTTGCTCACGTCAGCTGCCGCGCCCTTCTCACCAAAGTCACGGGTCATCCCACCACCCATCCAATCCAGGATGTGATCCGGTATTTTGTACATCACCGAGATCATGTATTCACACATCTTCAGGGACATCGAGATGTAGATGGTGATCAGACCGATGATTTCATACAGACCCATGGTGGTGTTGAGGCCGGCGACTTTCCAGAACAGGGTGTTCATCAGGCTGAAACCGACGTACGAGAGCGTCATCGCGGCAAACAGGCCGACGATCGACAAGGTCGGTCTCAAGATGATCGAGTTGATCATCTGCAAGGCCCTTTGCATGTTCTGCCCTGCGATACCATCACCCTCGGGTGTGGCCATCATGATCACTGCCAGGGGGGCTGCTGCAACCGCCTCAATAATGGTCAGCAAGTACCCGCAGGCCATCATGATCCAGGTCACCACCGGCATGAACGGAATCGCCATGGCCATCACGAAGGACATGCCCAGCAAAGCCCCCATCAGCGGGACAAGCGTGGCGACCAGGTAGTGGAGTACGCCGGCAGCACCGCCACCAATTATACTAGCCAATGGAATCCCAGTGTTGCCTGCAGCACCTGCGAAGCCCGAAGCCACCAGCCCGATCAGCCAGATCACCTCGTTGATGCTTTGCAGGCCACGGCCCATCGAGGAAATGGCGGTGAAGGGTGAAATCATGCCGGAGGTGTTGGTGGTCATGCCTGATTGCAGACCGATGCTGGAGCCGACTGAGCTTTCACCACCAAAGTCCATCAGATTACTCATGAAGCTGGTGGCGATCGCACGGCTGGCACTTTTAAAGAAGCTGGCATCCAGTACGCCACTCGCGCCTGCCGACAACTCACTGACCCCGTTAGTGCTTTTTGCACTGGACGAACTGTTGGACAGTTTTGCCAGGGCTTCAATTCTCTGCAGTTTCGATTCCTGATCCTTGATGGCGTCGCTGCAGCTGGTAAAGCTCAGGAAGCCACAACCAGACACGTAGTTTTGGGCTTGTGCGTTATAGCTGGCGCCCGTGGTCAGTGCGTTCAGGTAGTTGTATACGGTGGATTGCAGTCTAGAAGCCTCAAAGAACCAGGCACCCGCCGCCATCCATCCGCCTTCGGTCATGCTGCTCTTCCACTGCGAGGCAATATCAGGCGAAACAATCCTGCTCTTGGCGGTTGCAATATAGGCCTTATAGCTAGATGCGATTTCATTCAGTATTGCGGCGTTACTGGTCAACTGGTTGTAAATGGCCTTGTCCTTGGCGCTTGTGGAGTAGTTGGTCAGCGCTGCTTCAATTTCTGCACGGCTCGGGCCATCTGACAGGGTTTTGACCTTGCCCAGCACGTCGTTCAGGAAAGCGAGATAAGCCGTTGGAACGCTGCTCTCAAAATTACTTTTGATCACGTCTTCCCAGGGCTGGGTGTTGAAAATATTGTGCACCAAGGTTTTTTCAGACAAGGTGCCATCCAGGCTGCTGTTTGACGGGAAGGTGATGTCGCCGCAGTCGGTGAAGGCAATACCTTCGAGCTTGGTCAGGTCAGAAAAATTCAGGCTGAAACCGCCGCCGTAATTGAAGCTTTTGCTGGTGGCGGTCGTACCGTTGGCGTAACGCAATTTCCCGACTTCTGGGTTGGAAACCCCCTTGTCAGAGATGTATTGGTGCCTGACTACCGAGCAGTGTAAAACCTGCACCACGTTGCGGTAGGCGTTGAAGTCATACACCATGGTGGTGGGAATGGCTGGACTGCCCACAGTGAGGATTTCGGCCCCCTTTTCCCAGACCCAGGTGCCGGAGTTGGAACCCACAATCACCATCCAGATCACCAGCGATTGCGCCACCGAAAACACACCACTGCCGTCAGAGACCGGTGTAATCAGGCCAAAAGCACTCATGGTGCGCAAGGGCAGCCAAATGCTCGACCAGCCTTTACCCAGCAACTCACCGTCAGCAGCGGTTTTAATCGCACCGCCAAAGACGTTGTAGGAAAGAATGATCACCCCGAGAATCATCGCCACAATATTGGAATAACCCAACACCTGAGCGAGGGCCGTGCTCTCTTCACCACCACCGGGGTATCCCCCAAACGGTGTAAAGATAAAGGTGCCAAACAACATCGCCAGGCTGCGATCAGCCAGGTCGGTTTCGGAAGGAGCGGCCCCGAGGATGTCACCCATGAAGCTTTCCGCTGCCGCAGTGTCAGCTGCCGAAGGGGCAGCAAACACACTCATGGAAGACAAGCTGATGATCACCAGCAATAAGCAGGCGAGGTATTTTCTTATTTTCATTCTTTGCTCACCTTAGGGGCGATAGGCAATGGCAGACACTGACGTGGGTCTGCGCAAATTGCTGAAAAAAAGTCACCAACCCTGAGAAATTCGAGCTTTTTTGTTTCCAAAAATCGTCGAGAAGCCCACAGGAGAAAGCTCAATTTTACATAAAACAATTCTAGCACCGTCGCCGAAAGCAGTGCGAGCGCAAAATCTTTAAAGGAATGAGAGAAGGCGATTGTTAAGAATGAAACAATGCCCAATACACCGGCAGTAATGGCAGCAATTCTGACATTGCGGTAGCGTCGCTTGAACTCTTCGGCGGACATCCATTCAGCATCTTCCGAGAAGTCTTCCTCCTGTCGCGTCCTGGACTTCACACTGTCGGTCAGCGATTTTAACTTCAAGTTGGTTTTGAACTGTTTTTTTGCCTGTTCAGCAATTTCACTAAAAACACTCATTTTATTATCCGCCAAAGCACATGGAAGCAATACCGAGGAAACCACCCACCAGGCAGCTGAACCAGGTCAGGTTCATACACATCAGCCCACCCAAAATTCGATAGAAGGAAGCGCGCTTCATGTTTGCATCGCCCCCCTCCGACAAGTTTTTAAGCAGGTACACCCCGTTGATAAAGGCCAGCAGGCCCACCAGGAAGACAAACGCGAAGATGGCTTGAAAGGTCTCTGCGGGGAGAAAACGGCCAAAACCGGTGGCGGCCAGTTCGCCACCCGCTCGGATCGCCGCACCGTCGAGGGCCAAGGAACCTCGGCCTTCATAGTTGACGCCGCTGTCATCGGCACCAACAAAGGACGCCTTCATCAGCCCATACACCCAACCCACCGACAGCATGAAAGTACCGACAACCATGTTGAGGATGCTGGAGCCGTAGGTCTTTCGACTATTGCCGGAAGAGGCCGCATGGATGCCCATGAGACCATTCACAAACAGCATGACACCAATGAACGCCGAGACGGCCAGTGCGACACTGAACATCGCCGACATTTGCCCAACAATATCAACGCTGGCCGCACTGGCAAAACCAGGGAACAGTGAAAAAACAGTGAGGATCAAGCCAATTGTTATTTTATTTTTCATGGCCGAACAGTCTTCTTTTATTTTCTATTGGAGTTGTGCAATGGCGGGTCAAGGTTCAACAGCACCAGGTTGGCCAGCAGTTGTTCTTCACGCAGGGATTGCTTGTATTGCTGCACGGACAGGTGAAGCATGAACGCATCCATTTCAGCTGCGCGCTTTTCCAGTTCGGCAGGCGCCACATACGCACCGCTCGCGGTCTTATCGGCACAGGTATTGGTGATTTGGCACAGCCAATCCGCACTGCCGAAACGGTCGTCGGCGAATTTCTGCATGGCAAATAATTCACCGGGTTTGCGCACCTCACCCTCCAGGGTGCCCTCGCGAATAATGGTGATGTTATCCAGGGTAGCCAAAGCCAGTTTACGGGTGTTTTCGCGGCGGCTGTCTTGTAACGAGGCCTGCTTGTAGGTGCCCGATGTCGAGTCATACCCGCTGGAAAGCGCAACCACTGGCATGATGGCGTTGGCTGCAATTTCGTTTTGAATGGTTACCGCTTTGTATTCAGCAGCACTCAAGGTACCGTTGGGTGGGCTGATGCCCAGCGACGGTTTTTCGCAGAGCGAACCACCTGAGCCATCGGGCAGGCCTGCGCAGGTTTCCAGGGTTCTCTTGGCATTTTCGACCTGAACTTTTTGCACATCTTCCACCGAGGGCCCTTTACCACCGGCACCAACAGGGCGACCCATGCTCATGTCTGCAGTTGTTTTGCGGGCAGCAGCAAGGGTTTCCACCTGACTGTCCGAATCACACAAGGCGTCCTGCAGGATGTTGGAGACCGTGACGGTCTGGCAGGCATCTTTGGCCGGGATGGATTTTTCCAGCTGCTCGGTATTCTGGATATCCTGCTGGGTCTGGCCAAAACGCGCAATCATGTTGGCAAAACCGTTATTGATGGTGTCGACCTCCATGCCGGAGAGGGCGCCCATCAGATCCATCTGGGAGGCTTGCATGGCCGATTCCTCGGCCCACTCCATGGCCCGGTTAATGTTGGCCATAATCGCCTCGCCAAGCTGTGCGTAGTCGGTGGTAGGAAGCAAGGCATTGGCCATGGGCGCCGACAGTGCGCCGGCTAACGCCATTGAAGCAGCGAGGGCTTTAATTTTATTTTTTCTGGAGATTTTCATCACTGTTCTCACTGTGCGAGGTCGACGCCAAGGTTCAGATTTTTGCCCAGATCCATATGCGGATGCTCGCGGCAAAAGACCTCAAAGTATTTATTGAGCCCCAGCAGGCAATCTTTGACATCTTCGAGATTACGCGACTTACCGTTGTAGCTCGCATCGGGGGACGCGACCTCCTCAACGGTGTAGGGAAAGGCAGGAAAGTTGGAAAGGACGAGGCTAAGCATGTGCCCACCACTATTGATTTATTCTTATATTGTTGATCATACGGGGTGGCAATTTATGCGTCAATCAGTCAATATATGAAAAAAAGAACGAGCCAGAGGTCTTTATGGACTCCACTGCCGCAAATCCAATGCTTTTTTCGCCTGAAGCACAGTCTGAATTCTGGGGCGCGATGCAACCGGACGCTCGGGCGTGTATCGCCATGTTCGAAAAGAAAGAAACCTTCACTTACGATTTCTCGGAATTGCCTGAGCTCTTTATTCGAATGGCTCACGCTTTGCCGAAGGTCGCGCAATTACCAATCGATGAAAAAAGCGCGGATGTCCTGGTCAAATTAATTCCACTGTTGGTGTGCATGCCGTTTGGCACCTGTATTTTCGCCATTCATTGGCTGAATCATCAGGCCGGCGACAGTCCGATTGGCTGGGGCACCTTGTGTTATCTGGAAGCCACCAACATTTCGAACAACGTGGTCGATCACCCGCACTATGATTTGGCCAAACAGCTGGTTGAACGCATTGCGACCATGATGCGTGTACGCAAAGTTATCGGGATTCACTCCCAATGGCCTTTGAAATCCAACTGATCAGGAACCATTACAATGAATAACAAGTCGCTCAAAATCACAGCTTTACTTGCCTGCATGGGTGGTTTTTTGCTGTTGAACTCCCCCTCTGCTTCAGCGGGAACCTGCACGAACTACATCGCCAAGGCCAACGCTGTCTTCGGCTCATTGATCAGTGACGCGTGTGCGGGCATCAACACCGAAGCCAGCCTGGATAACAACCCCTTCGTGTACACCAACAAGGACGGCGGCTGCCCTTCCGGGCTGCAATTGCCCGGTCTGCCTGACTTTGGTTCGATCACAGGTGGTATCAACGCCTGCGCGATCATGAAGGCGGTGACCAGTGACATGGTGAGTAAAGTGAACTCGACCATTCGCACCACCATGAACGATACGGTCTCGGGTATCAACTCGGCGTCTCAGTCTGCTGTGGGAGGCAATGCCATTGGTGGCAACACCAACATCAACTCCATCGTAGAGCAAAAGGTCAGGGAAGCGGCGGCGGCTGCCGAGGGAAAATGATCCTCAATAAAGGGTCTACGCTTGGGTATTGGGTGCTCACATGAAAAAAAACCGAGTCTGGGTAATTGAGGCGCCGGGCAAGGTGGACTCTCTGCGTGCAGCCCTTAAAGAGGCTGGATTCCTGCATGACCGCGTACTGGCGACCTATGGTCGCTTGTATGATTTGCCGGATGACCGCCTGGCGATCGATCCTAATAATCCCAACATCGTCGCTTGGCAAGCCAAGCGTCCAGATCAGATTCGCAAGCTCAAAGCCCTGATTGAATGGGCAGACGAAGTGCTTATCGCCACCGACAGTGATATTGAGGGCGAATTGATCGCCAGCCAAATCACTCACCTGTGCGTGAAGGAGCAGGTGGTCGATCGGGTGCATTTGGTGGGTTTTACAGCGGAGCACGTGGAAGCTGCCGAACTCAAGCGGATGAAAATTGACCCCGATCGAGTTTCAGCGGCCAAGGCCCGGCGACTGTTTGACCGTCATTTGGGTTATTTGCTGACCAGCAGTGAAGACCCTTGGCGGATGAGCATGGGGCGAATCACCACGCCGATCGTCAAAAGCCTGCACGATGAGCCCCCAGAAGCCGTCGTACTGAAAAAAGAGCTCGACGATGGTTGGTACGCCCTGATGCGCCTGCCTACTACCCAGGCGGTGCACGCTGACACCGTCATGGGGTTGCTGCATGCGTTGCCCAACCCAGAAATTGAAACCACTCAAACCGAGGCTGATTTTTTTGAGCCCAAACCACTGACCGGGCCGGAAGCCATGTCATTGTGCTGTCGTTCACTCAACTCGCCACTCGACACGGTGCTTGATTCACTGCAGCGCAACTATGAAAAGGGCAAATTGAGCTATCCCCGGTCGGACAGTCGCACCATGGGTGAGATCAGTCTGCGCTGGGCGGAAAGGATGGCGCAGATCTACAGCAGACCTTTCGACCGGCAGGTGGCTGCTTTTCGACAGAGCGAAAAACTGACACGGTCTTACGAGGCACACGAGGCCTTGATGCCACTGGTTGATGACGTACCCGATTCCAGCATCCCCACGGCCAGTCTTTCCACGGACGAAGCCGTACTGCGGGTCATTGCGATGCACAGCATGAAGCTGGGCGAACCCCGCGAAGATTTTACCCGTGAGATCGGGCGCACCAAAATGGATGAAACAGGTCGACGCTGGATGCATGTTCTAAAATCCTGGAAGGGCAGCCTGACCTTTGTGCGTGAGGTAGACGGGCAGCAGGAAGCACTGAATCCGTTGCGCCACGAATTGGCCAGAAATGCTGACAGCCACCAAGCCGGCGTGTCGCTGTGGCGTCACGGCGTGGGCCAAATCGTCATGGAACGACTGATGAGAAATCAACTGGGGCGACCGTCGACAATTAAAATCCACGCGGAAAAAACCGCCCAGACCTACCTGGATCGTTATGGCGTGGTCAATGGCCGTGGCCTGCTCATGCTCAAATTGGTGGCGGAACGCTCGCCGGAATTGATCAAGCCTGAGATTGCGGTAGAAATCGAACATGTATTGACTCGCAAGGCGCCAGGGCAATCGATTGACGCCCGGCTGCAATCCGCCTGGAAGGTGCTGAAACAAGAGCCTCTTGGCACCACCGGGCAAACCAAAGGCAGTGCACCCAAACCGTTGCCAATTGCACCGGATATGCCCCTTCCTATGGATAAACCAATGATGGAAGTTGACACCACTCCCTCTCCGGTTTAAATGGTTATTGACGAAATAAACAGCGCCATTCATACTTCAGAACACCAATAAAAACAGACAGGTAGGAACAAAAATGGGTGTCATGAGTTCTGCAAAAGCGCTGATGAGCGGTGGACTTTCCAATATTCGCCTGAGCAATCAAATCATCAGGGAAGTTAATAGCCTGGTGAAGAACAAACCCAGGGAAGAAGTTTCCAAGGCATTGCTGTCTGATGAAGCGATGACCGGCTTTGCACAATCGCTCTACGACAAATTGAGCGTGCCACTGAAAAATCAGGTGCCAGTGGCGGGGTTCATTGAACTCGTATTAAAAAATCGGAAAACCCTGATGAGTAAGCCCAGAAATCAGAAAAAAGCTCAAAAAAAGTAGTTTCAGGCCGCTGAAATCTGCTTTTAGTGCTTGAAAATTTGTGTTACCGACGCCATTCTATGCTTCAGTTAAATAAACGCGTGTCGGCAACACAAACAGACGCAAGCATGACGGAGCCTTATTCGATGAACACTTTAAGTCCAGAAGTCATTCTGAGCACGTTATCCAAGTCCAAAATACCGATGACGGTTGAGAGCATCGCCGAATCTATCGGCCAAATGCGTCACAAGATTTTCCCATTGATCAAAAATCTCGAATCCAGCGGCCAGATCATCAGGTTGACGGACGACGGCCCAGCCCAGTTCAAAGTGGCAGCCAATGTGGCCGGCGAATTCCAGATGACCCCCTCCCCTTCGGCCCCTGCCGCAGCGGCGGCGAAAAAACCCCAGGCAAAAGCGGCGTCGGCAAAAGTCGTCAGCATCAAGAAGTCAGAAAAAGCCAGCAATAAATCTGCTGCTGCTGCAACGAAGCCAGCTGCCGCTTCCGCTGTTGCTAAGCTGGCACCTGCCGCAGCCCCAGTGGATGCACGGTTGAAGTTGCTTCAGGCCATGAGCCTGTCCGCCAGAAGCCAAGACGATCTCTCGGCCATGGTCGAGGATTTCGAGGGTGTGATTAAAGGCCTGATTGATGAAGGCTTCGTGGAAAGCGACAATATCTTCAACGAATATGTCTATATGCTGACCGATAAGGCCAAGGCTGAACTGCCAGCCACAGTCCTTGCGCCAACACAGCCCGAAGCGCCAGCTCCTGTAGCGAGCAAAGCCGCAAAAGCAGCTAAACCACCGGTAGCTAAACCAGCCGGTAAAAGTGTTAAAGCCGCCGCTGTGGCAGAGCTGCCAAAACGTAGACGTGGTCGACCAACCAAGGAGGAAGCGGCACGCCGCGCCGCAGAAGCGGAACGACTTGGCCTGGAAAGACCGGCCATTGCCGGACAAACAGTCGCCGCTGAACCCAAAGCGCCGGCCAAGAAAAAAGTCACCCCCCCTAAAGCGCCGGCTGCAAAAGTTGCCCCTGTGGCAGCCGCCCCAGCTCCAGCCCCGGTTCAAGCACCACAGACTTCTGCCCCAGCCCCGGTGCTGCCGACTGACCTCACTGAAAATGGCGAAATGCTATTGCAGCTCAACCGTGTACTGTCGAAATTGGTCGACGATCAGGTGGGCAACCTTCGCCAGCAAAACGAGATGCGCAAGGCAGAAGCACTCGAAATCGCCAGGTCGCTCAAAGACTTGTCGGCTAACCTGACCCAGGTTGGGAAAAACATGCTGGAAATCAGTGAACGCCTACTCAAGAGCGTATCCTGATTTAACCAAGGGCCCGCCCCGCTGGGGCGGGCTCATCGTGTCGCCCTAGGCGTTTTTCTTCCCGACCCCATTGCTCCCAAAAATCCGCGATCGACATGGACATTTCCTCATAACGGGCCAGGGTGTTGAGCCCACCTTTGGATACATACCCCAAAATGTCCTGCCTCAGGGTTTCGGCTGGACGTTGGCTGAGGTTTGACAAATTGGTGGCCACGGTCTTGTTGCCACAGGCCTCGACCGCCAGGGCAATTCTCTTCAGGTGCTCCCGGATCCACTCTGATGTCACACCGAATTGCGCGAGCATGCCAATTAAATCGATATCAGATTGCAGCCTTGTCATTAACAGACCAACAATTCGCTCCTGAGCGTACTCATCGTTGATGATGCTAAACTGGTCAGAACATGCCTCCACATGAAAGGCAAAGTCGTCTTCTGTCCTGATCTCACTATTTTGCACTTTTCGCAGCATCATGGCTGCGGCGTCATGAAAGCACTGGTCGACTTTTTCCAAGCCCACGGGATTTAACCGCTCGTACAGGCTCTCGGCGGTACGCACCAAGTCCTCATCAGACAGGCTCGTAAAGGCTCGTGGATCACTGAACAGTTGAGGCAGTTTTCGCAACAAATGAAACGTATTGTGATCGGGCCCCTCGGCAGCCCTCACCGGCAGGATGCACAGATACAGAAAGTCCCAATTCCCGGTGATTTTGGCCATAAAACATGACGCGTAAAGATCTCCAAAGAGCTCTCGCCTAAACATCTCTGCGGTGGCGTCCGCATCTTCGAAATACGTTGCCAGTGACGCATTCAATACTGAATCTGGCGTTACGCAATGACCTAACTCATGAGAAAACAGAAAGGTTTTGGCAATCTCCTGTGGATACCAGGTGTTGGCATAATCAGGGTTGGCCGCAGGGGCAAACTGAAGCGTCGCAAAGCGCTGCCCCTCGCCGTTTCGAAACAGACAGGCGTGGGCAAAATCATGTTTCGCCTCGTGCCGAAGGAAAGCCATTCGGCTGAAGCTGTTATAGCCCTCTCCCTGACTCACCTCAGCATGCAATTCGGCTTTTGCTTTTTTGATCACATGCTGGTCTTTGATGTGTTTGGTCAGCGACTGCAGGTAGCTGGAGAGTGCAAACTGCCCCGACAAGACACCTTCGATTTTTTTCAGTGGTGTGGATTCAAACTGGAAGCTGCGCAAGAGGCCATTGGGTAGGGCTGCGACCACCCTGGGCAGTGAAGGATCCGTGGCGTCCATAATTAGCGTGCCCTGCCCGCCATAGCGCTTGTTCAACACCGCATTGAAGGTGGATAGGTGCTGTGTAGCATTTTCCAGCAGGGTTTCACTCGGGGCCTCTGCGGTGCGTGCTTCACGCATGAGATTGACGACTGGATCCTTATTGTTATCGAGTTGGGCCGCAACGTAAGCGGCGATCGACGACAAGCCTTTGAGCTCAATATCCCGCAGAAGGTCAATGAGTTTGTTGGATAACCCTCGCTGACCCTCTGTTTTTAAAATAATCGCGTTTTTTAAGAGGCTGGTGGCTTTCATCTTCATCATCCAGAAGTCATAATTTATTCTGACCCATGCGATCCGGAGAAAGAAAGCTTATGAAAACCCTGGATTCTCACTTGACCTTCATCGGTCGCGACGAACAAACCGGGCGTGCTCGCTGTGGGTTCCTCACCGACCTGATTGATGCCGATGATCTGCCGATTCGCGCCACCCTGGTGGGCAATGCCTTAAGCCTTGAAACAGCCCGCGAGGACACCATTTGCTTTGAACTACCTCACGCACTGATTCTGTCCATCAATTCCGGCGCCGAATTCTGGGTCGCCAACGCCGGGGGATCCGGGGATGCCTGGTTGATACCGCTTAAGGCTCAGGCTTAAAAATCATCCGCCGATTCAGAAAACTCCCATACGTATTGACTGACCTGCATGAGCTTCAAGTTGAAGCCTTGTAGGAGGTCGTTCTCTCGGGTGATGCCTTTTTTGTCCATGGGCACCGCCCTGAGCATCTTGATGTCCTTGGTCAGTGCTGCCAGTCGTTTGTGGCGCACGAAAATCCGCAGACCAATCGGGTGGCTCGACTGCCCTGCACCAATTTGCATGACCAAAAACAACCCCGACTGGCCTTCAACTTTGGCGGCATACAGCCACTTGGCGGATTTGAACTTTTCATAAAATCTTTTGGGGATGCCTAAATACACCTGCCCATTGGAAGGCATTAACCCGAACATCGAGGAGCCGTAGGGGCTAAGTACAAAGGTGTGCACCAATGATGACTTGGGAAAGCCTGGGCGAAAATTTAATATTTCATGCCCAAGATTCAGCAATAACGTCTCTTCAGGGGTTTTCCCCTCAAGTGGATTTTTATCTCTAGCCATGGGATGCGTATTTTCTTGTTTATTGTTTGGGTAAATATTAGAATTAAAGAAAAAACAAAGCAAGGTCGTATAATGTCAATTGACCACGAAACCATTGCGATCGAACAGATCGATGACATACGCTTAGCCTTTGACTCGTCACTGACCCGTTTGGGCATGAGCTCATTCAAAGTCGATGTTGATGATGGCAAGCATCCTATTGATGCCGTCACCCATCCTGCGGTCATGCTTTCGCGCCTCGCCATGCGCGCCGAAGAAATTTCCATGCTGGTGTTTGGTGCACGGCTGTTCCCCAATGCCTGCTACCTAGTCAGCAAGGAATCGCCCTGCGGTATGATTATCCAGCATTTCGACGATCTGAATTTTGATCAGCAGTTGGATCGCAATATTCAGCAAAGTCAGGATTCTCCGGTTGTCACCAAGGACACGATCACCCGCGCCCTCATGACCCTGGTCATTGAAACGGCGATTGCCGACACGTTTGAAATTGACCCCAAGCTCAAGCTCGTCAAAATCAAGCCGCACAACATGACCATTCACGGGCTCTTCAAAACCACCCAGGAATATGAAGACGGCCAGGGCCTGCCGCTGCTCGATGGCAACATGGTTGCACTGTCCGATCTGCATGGCATGCTGCTGGAAGATGCGCCACTGGTGGCCCTGCAAAAAGCCCGCGACAAGGCCTACGAGCTCGACCAGCAAAACCGCCTGCGTTACAAACGTGACGGCCTGGAGGGTGACATAGATGCCATCAAGTCGTGATAAAGATCGGTCGAAGGAGTTCCGGGACGATGACGATCCGATTTCGGTCGTCAACCACCTGGAGCGCTCCTTTGAAGAGGACGACATGGACGCTGACGATACCGACGATCGCAGTACCGACCATTTTGTTCGTCGCGTAAGAGAGCGTGAGCAGCAACGCAAGCTGGAGCGTGAGCGCACCCTGGAGCGCGAGCGCGCCGATCGTGATCGTTCATCGTGGCGAGACAGCCCGCGTAAAGAGCCACCCGCGCAGCCTGCCGCCGCCAAACCAGAAAGCAAGCCCGCCGAATATGGCCAAGGTCGCATCCAGTATTACCGCGCCCTGCAAGGCTTTCTCCAAGCCATGACCGAGGCAGCGCCGCTGTACCTGGGCGAAAGACGCCGACACCCACACCTGAGTGAAGAGGCCATCAAGCAAAGGGTTGCCAGTCAGTGCAAAGAGCACCTGAGTCTGGTCGACTTGTGTTTGACTGCAAACAACGCTGACAGTCAGGACATCCTGTTGCGCTACATGCGCCGTGCTTTGGCCAAGAATCTGGCGGGTTTGTACCTGAACTCGCCAATCGAGGACATCAAAGGCCTGGTGGATGTCTCCAAAGACTGGATTCTTGAAAACGCCGAATTTGAAAACGCCTTGGCGGAGAATGTCACCGGGGACAATGTCCTGACCATCAAACTGGCGTTATTTTCAGCCTCACTCAAGGCCCACCAGCGCCTTGACGGCCTCTGGTGCGGGCACGAACCGAAAGAAGTGTTGGTCGAACTTGAAAAAATCGCCCTGAAACTGGCCAAGGAAATTGCTTACACCTGGAGCAAGCGCTCGCAGATCACCGACAAGGAAAATCTTTTCAGCACCGCGTTGCCGTATTGCCTGGATGTGGCTGAAAACACGTACCGTGAAGCGGTTATGGATGAATTGGAGCCGCTGGAATACCTGCCCAGTGATCCGAACATGGCGCTCCCCCTGTTTGAGAACTCCTTTGAGAGCCTGGACATGGGTTACGAGGATGATTCAGCTCAGGAGTTGATCGCCCGCGTGAGGGCTATTGCCATGGGCTATCTGGACAATTCCAAGTTGCCGGAGCTGCAACCGGATGAATGCGCCCGTTGGAAATCCAATTTTATTGCTCATATTGACGGTCAAATGTCAGAAGCCTGGGAAGAAGCGGCCAGCGACTTGATTGATGAGCTGACGGCCATGTCTCAGGACGAAAAGGAAAAATACGTCGAGCAGCACGCTTGCATGGATTTTTCCAGATTTGACCAAAAACTCAAAGAGCGGCTGAACGAGGGTAATTTACCGTTACGCGACATTACCATTTCGTTTGAACGCATCATGGAAAAGGCCAGGCATCACTTGGCATGGATCTGGGGGCTTTCTGATTCCTTGATCACAGCACGAAGCGAACAGCTTCCGGAGGACTGAATTGAAATTTAAATCTACTGTGGCCTGTGCACTCGGGCTGAGTTTATCTGCCCTGGCCTTTCAAGCCAGCGCCACCTTTTTTATTCCTGTGACCGATTACGCAAACATCGCTCAACGCATTGAGGATGACATTGCGGCGGCTGCCAATGCCGCGAAAAAAATGGTCGACCTTGATGGCATTATGCAGCTCTACCACACCGGCAAAGATTCCACCATGAATGCCGTCAACAATGGCTCGGCCAATGCGGTGGTTCGCATGGGACAGGTGCTGACCGACATTCAAAATGCCGCACAGGTGGAAAAATCACAGCCTACTCGCGACGCCTGTACCACCACCATCGGTGGCACTTCACTGTCTGATCTGGCGTGTGGTGATCCCTCGACGCAAGATAACTATCAATCCACCGTTGATCGCATCAGTTCCCGTGTGGTTAGCATGTACACAGCGGCGGAGAGAACCACTTCCCGAATCACCGGAATGATCACTAGCGCGTCGTCAACAGGTTCGGGCAGCACCGAAAGAAGCGAGTCACAGACCAAATATGACGAGTATCTGGCCAAGCAGATTGAAACCTACGATCAGCTCAAAGCCTGGGCCGATGCAGGCAAGGAGTCAGCCTCGCTCGATCCTCGCCTGCTGCTGCCACTGGGGAACTACAACCCGCAATTTACCGAGGAAGACCAACAGATGGCAGAGGTTTATGCCTATGTCACTTACCCCCCTTATGTGCGGAAAAATCCGGCTGACCCGATTGCCGCGCAAGAATTTATGGCAGAACTGCGCAAAAAGAACGATATGGGCGTGGTTGGCACCGTGATCAATCGACAAATCCAAATGCGCGTACCCCCTCAGCCTGGCAAACCTTCCAAGTTACTGGCCATTGAAGCGCAAACAGCCATGCGCTTCACCGACGAAGGGGCGCTGTCCACCGACGGTCAGAGCTGGATCACCAGGGTTACCCAGGACAACAGCTACTCCACCAGCGCAATCAACCGCGAAGGCGCCATCATGAAGTCGATCAAGGTTCGTCAGATGATTGACCGTTACGAATCGAGCCTGATGCGCGAACAGATGCTGGCGACCTACGTGCTGGGTATTCTGGACAACCCCTCTAATAAATTGTGAAGGCGCTTGAAGGCGCCCTGGCTCCTCGCTCACGATAAAGAAAATAAGAGAGCACTCACATGAGCGACACCCAAATCTCACCCAAGTGGGAAGTACCCAAGTCGTATGACATTGGCGTGCACTACTACCATCGCAATCTACTCAAGGGCAATCCCTACCAGGAACGCTTCTTCAGGCAGTGGATTGCGCGCATTGATGACTCGAACATCAAAAAATACTACGACTACGAGACCGAGGAGTCGCTGCGCTCGACCCGTGGCGGACACCCGCTGCAAATCGATTACGACCAAATCGAGCGCATGGTGCGTAGCGCCAATTTGCCGCGAGAGATTGAATCCCAGGTGTTCGATCACCTGGATTACTTCTCTGACAACAAATCCAAAATTGACTTCAGACGGGTCAAGGAGTTTTTTGCGTTTGCCGGTGTTGAAGGTGTGTATGACCTGGAGGCGGGGAAGCATTTTCAGGTCGAGTACGATCCGGCGTTTACCGTGGATAACCTTAACATCAATGAGTGGACGGACGTCGATCGCTTGAACATGGCCCGCATGATGGCTGACAAAGGCGAGATTCCGGATCACCGCGCCACGATCAAGGGCTACGAAGAAACCATTGCCGACCTCAGCATGCAGGCGCTCTCCGAGTCGGACATTTATGCCCAGATGGATGTCGAAAGCCAAAAGTTGAGCACGGTTGAAAACGCTTCGCTGGAAGAGCTGGAGCGCAGTTCTCGCAATGCCCGGCAGTCCGGTGTTGACTTCGGCAAGTTTGACGAAGCCTTGCGTGAGCACAATGAAGCGTTCGAGCTGCGCGACGATGTCCTGGGCCTGCGCCAGCAGATTCAGAGCCTGAAAGATGACGAAGCGGCAAAAATTGAAGCCGCGATGGCCAAGGTGCCGACGAGTCTGGAGGAGTTTCCGGTCATCAATCCCGAGTTCACCCAGGCATGGGACGTCGGGTTTGAGCAGTCGATTGCGGATGAAGATCGGTGGGCCAAAGCCTATTTTGATGGTAAAGGCCCTGCGGACTTCCCCAACCACGAACCGGACGAAGACGAAGCGGCAACGCTCGACAAACACTGCCTGGACAACCAGCGTTACGACCTGGCGCGGTACAACAAAGCCTTCGCTGAGTTTGTGAGCGGCCCTTTGCGTGACATCCGCGTACGCAACGCGGCGTTCAAAGACTGGATACTCAAAGACTTTGTCATGAGCCCGGTCAATAAAGGTGAACTGGCCAAGTTCAGAAAACTTGATGTGCCCCGTGACTTTGCCAACGCCGTTCGTGACGAATTGCGCGATGGGCTGATGAGCAAGATCAAGGCGCCAGTGCGCATTGAAAAAGTGGCCGACGGTTCGGGTCGCTACACATTGATTTTCAACAACCTGGAGGTGGGAGACTTCCATCCAGACGAGGTATTAAACATGGCCACAGAAGCCCACGAAGCGCCACAAGATCCGAAAGATTCGAAAGATCTGAAAGATCCGAAAGATCCGAAAGATCAGCACAAGCGCGACGACCAAACCAACATCCAGGATCCTGATGGTGTTGCACCGGATGCGGAAGCGTACATCCCAGGTGAAGACTCGCCACAAGCGCGTCGCACTGCCAGCGCAGAAGCACAGGCACGCCAATCGCGCCCCGAAGACTCCCGCAAGGGTGCAACACCTGATCCTCGTGCGCCCGGTGGCATGCCAGGTAACCCACCGTTTCCAGGTATGGGCGCAATGCCAGGCATGGGTGGTATGCCAGGAATGCGTCCAGGCATGGGCGGTATGGGTGGCATGGGGGCTCAGGCGCCAATGTTCAGTATGAGCCTGAGCTTGCCGTCGATGCCAAGCTTCAAGAATTTTGCCAAAACACCGGGTGTGTTTTCGCGCAACGCCTTTGACGCAGGCAGCACGGCGAGCAGCATCACTGCCAAATCCCATGCGATTCAGTGGGCTCACCACACCCTGAAAAGCGGCACGGCTGCCGATGGCAGTCCGTTGACGGCTGATCAGACATTAAGCGCCTGGAGTGATCTGAACAACAACATGCACTCGATGAAGGACGATCTGGCCAAAGCGAACAAGTACGGTCAGGCCAAAGGCACGCCGGAATTGGCGGATGCCATTACCAAAGCCAATGAAGGCCTCAAGCGTGCACAACCGTACATCAATGACAAGGCCAAGGAACCTGGGGCTGTCGGCGAAGCGGCGAAAAAAGCCAAGGAGAATATGGAGAAGCTGGTGCAGATGATTCAACAACTGGTCAAGCTGCTCTCCAGGCTGTTCAGCAAAGACCGCAGCAGCTCACCTGAGCCGAGCTAATCACGATCGATGGTCTACAGCAAAGCAGGGCTAAGGATGGCCCTGACGCCGATCAGGGCGCTTCTCGCAGGTCATTGGGCGCTCATTGAGCCCTTAAGGCGTCCTCACCTCTCGCACAACATGTGTCGAGTAACCACTGCCTATCTCTACTGGTTATTCCAGAGCCTGGATCTACCAGGTTGGCTGCCTTGCGAAGGGATCCCCACCCTGGATGACTACAGCCCCCACCACAACGGCTTGACCGGGGGCATACTGACCCCGCAACAGCACTGGAAGAGCCATTCCTGGCTCGAACATGAACATGGCTGGATTCTGGATCTGACAGCTGATCAATTTGGCTATCAAGACTTGATCATCACGCAAAGCACCGATCCCCGGTACCTGGCGAACTTGTCTCGGCAGGTGGCGTACAAACGCATGCTCGAATGCCACCTTAGTCAAACCTGGCTGGCTGAGCACCGCGCCAACGAAGACTCACATCAAATGCTCAAGCGCGTTTCGCAGGCCCTGAGCAGTCATCCACAAATGGAATTGGTTTTGCCCTTTGTGCGACTTAAAACAATGAGGATTGTGCCGATTCGAAGGGATCAGCAGGCACCTTGTTAGGCTTGCCCTTGACCAGGTCGAGCAGATCCTCATAAGTAATCTCACCCAGAAGTACTCGATAGGCATCCCCATGGCAGCACTTGGGCGCACAGAAGCAGCCCAGGGTTTGACCACGCAGTTGTTCGAGATTGTTCAGGATCCACTCGCGACGGTGGGGGTCGACACGTTGGTAGCGTTCATCCCCGGCGAGCCAATCATAAAACGCGAGAATGCAGGTCTCTCGCGTCCACATAACACTGGGATCAGTGGTGGTGGGCTTACCGATTTCAAACGGGTTGCCAAAATGAAACAGGCTGCCGTCTCGGGGACGACCGATGTAGCGGGTGACAGGTGTGTTTCCACGAATATTGACGACTTTTGTAAACATGGCTTGTCCAGAGGGTTCGGCTAAGGCGACAATAATAGTATAAGTCCTGGAGACCAATAAGATGAAAGAGACTTTCTTTGTTGCCTACGATCCCGTGTCGATGCTGTGGGATCACAGACCCATCGCCCCTGACTTCCCCGACGAGTGCTGGGTGTTTAATGTCAGCGCACGCAACGGCCACGAAGCCCTGCAGAAAGGCTTTGAAAAATACAAGGAATTGACCGCCGACCTTAGCGGTGACCAGATGAAGGTGGCACAAACCCTTGCCAGACAGGTCAATCGTGTGGCTCGCCAACCAGACGATGTGCTGATGATTGATATTCCTCAGCACCTGATCAGGGCAGCCAAAACCCTGGAACAAACGGGTTTCTTCAAAATTGCCCATTCCGAAGAGGCGCTGATCGTACTCTCTTCGGCAGGCTGGAAGGCGCTGGCTCAACACGCCGAGAAACAGCGATCGCTGGATCAGGAATCGGACTACGCCCAGCTGGCATGAAGGTGGAGCGGCAGGGTGTTCTTGATCGAGAGTACCTTGCCTTTTCCGGGTTAATCACCATCAAAAGCGAGCCGTTCGCCAGCGAACGAAACGCCGATTGCCCTGGGATTGCACCCAGCTGTCAATCTCCACCACAGCCTCCTCCTCCGCCGTCTCCTCCACCACACCCACCACCATCACCAGACCCGCCGTCACCGAATCCCCCACCAAAACCATCGGAGGATCCACTGGAGGAGCTACGCCCCCCTTTGTGCCGCGCATGCTGACCCTCGTCCGGGTCGCGAATCAAGGAGAACACCAACCAGCTAATCCCCGCAATAAACGCACAGGTGAGGATAAACAGGGTTAATCCAAGCGCATTAGGATGATTGACATAAGGCCTTAATTGCTGGAAGGCACAGATACCACCAACACTTGTCATGACAAACAGAAGCAGAGCTACAAGCAAACGCATGAGTCACCGTTTCGATTTAGCAGCAAATTGCTGCGACAAAATGATCTCACATCCAAGGGTAAAAGCAAGCCGTTCGCCAGCGAACGAAACAGCGACTCTCTTTAAATGCGGGGCGGTGACGGACAACGATTTTGCATTCAAAACGAAAAACCGCCTTTCGGCGGTTTTCTCAGGAGTAAATGTCGCTTAATACGCCGGGCCGCTCAGATCCTTGGCTAATTCGTACAGGATGGCTTCAACACGGTTGTCAGCCCCGATCTCTTTGCAGATATCGCCAATGAGATCGACGATCCCTTCCTTGCCCTCTTCGGTCAGGCTTTCCTGACTGGAGGCCCGCAGCCGTTCCACAAATGTGCTGTCTTTGGCCAGCATGTTCTGCAGTGAATCGGCATTGGCAGAAGCTTCGGTGAAGACGATCGGGGTGATGTTCAGCGCAATGGTCTCAATGCCATCACGGGTGATCGCGAAGACGTTGATGTGCTGGCTTTCTTCCATGGCGGTTAAACGGATCAGGCGCCCAGCCTTGATCAGCGTGTGCGACCCCTCGGCTGTCATGGTCGGGATGGCCGAATCAGGCTCCGCCACCAGGTTCAACGAGGGCATCACCACTTTGGCCCGACTGCCCTGATCCAGCCGCTTGTAGCCACCCCACGAGGTGTGGCATTCAAGATCCAGGTTCACCCACTTTTGCTCGATCGAAACCTGTACTTGGTATCGCTTGGCAGAAAAGCCAGCAACGTGGGCGACACCAGAGGCTTGTAGGATGGCGGCGATGTGGCCAGAAGCGCGATCGCTCCAACGCGCATCACGGGGCACCAGTACCGCTTGATGCCCCTTGATCAGGTTGATGATCGCCAGCACCTTGGACAAGTCGCGGCTTTCATGCAGCAGGTCACCCAGGATCACCGGTACCAGCTTGCGTTCGGCGGCAATCTTGAGGGCCTGACCCAGTTTGGCCAGTGAAGTCTCCCAGGTGTTGTCCACTCGCCCTACGCGGCGCTCGGCGCCCAGCCAAGGATCACCGATGATCAGGTAGCCAGTGCAACCGGCAATCACGCAGGTTTCAATGCTTTGTGGGTTGAACTCAGCCATGGACGTGACCCTCCAATGTTTGCTGGCAAGTTGGGCAAATGCCACCCAATGACGTCATCAGTTCGGCGCGCTGCAGGCGCAGCTTGACCCCTTGTTCCTCACAGGCTTTGAGGCCTTCGCGCTTGCCTTGAATAGCTTTTGCGTTGGCTTCCATACGGCTGATCAGATCCTGTTGAGCGCTCAGGTCATTGATGTTCGGTGCTTGCGCCTCTGGCAAGTCTTTCACCTTGTTCAATACCTGGATCATTTTAGCGTTTTTACCCCAGCGGGCGCCCAGTGCCGCGATGGCTTTGGTATCGCGAATCGCGGGGGGGCTGATGGCTTTGCGCAGTTTTTTGATCGGCTCCAACACCTTGATCATGGCCGTGTTTTTCTCGTAGCGCTTGATCAGGTCACCCAGCTCTTGGGTGGCCATCAACTGTACCGGCACCAAAATATGTTGTGACAACTGCTCCAGGCCTTGGCGCAACAACTTCACCACCTTTTCCGTTTGGCCCCAGCGAGCGCCCAGGGCACGAATCTGTGTTGTGCGCTGAAACTGCGCCTGCAGTTCTTTTTGTGTGCGTAGCAGGTTGTCCCCTTCGGCCTCGGCGTCCAGCAATGGCGAGAGAACCTTGAGCAGATTTTTTACACGGTTGATTTCTAACTCGTAGCCGGATTTGCGCTGCCGGGCGTCGGCAATTTTCTGAGTGAAAATCTGGATCATGCGCTGCACATCCCGAGATTCACGACCCATGGGCAACATCTTGGCCCGATCAATTGCGCTGTAATGACTGGCCAGCAGGTATTTTGGCTCATCCTGTGGGTGCACGTGAATGTTCTGGTCATTCACCAAGCCCATCGCCAGGTAGGTGTGAAGCCAGTCCGGGATTTTACCGCGCCCCACATTGGCGCTTTCAATGGTTTTGCCCACTTTATCCTTGAGGATCATGTTGCTTTTGTTGCTGCCCTTGCGCGCATACGTCCAGATCAGGCTCATGCCCTCTTCCAGACCCAGTTCGACCTCAAAATGTGGGCGCTCGTGACGAATTCGGCTTTCGTTACCTTCGTTTTCAAGCAGTTCGGCGACAGCGGTAATGAACTTGCTTTTTCCAAGGTCATTATCACCAACGATGATATTCAGGCCTGGGCCCAGGTCGACCATCACATTTTCGTGGGGCCCAAAATCCTTCACCCGAATGTAACGCAATGCGCTGTCGGGGTATTCAACATCATCACTCAGTATTTCATCACTGATCATCCGCGCATGGTTCTTGCCGGCTTCGTTGTAAATTTCTGTGATGCGACCATAGCCGGAAAAATAGGCAGCCGGGTGGTGGCTGATGTACACCACTTGAATACCCAAGCGATGCGCCAACTGATTCATCACCGCTGCGAAGGCCGGGATGTACATTTCGTTGAGGTGACAATCGGCCTCATCCAGAAACAGCACGCGTCTATTTGGATGACGCGCCAACACCACAAAACGCAGGCCCATCGCCACGATGTTGGCAATACTGCCACCCTTGTCACGGTTGACATTCTCCAGATTGCCTTTGGACATGATGTCGATGTCCAGGGCCGCAAGGTTGTTGCGCATGGATGAGCTGAGCACAATCTTGTCACCGGCTTTGCCGGGCATGATCTCATGGATCAACGAGGTCAAGAGGTCTTCATAGACACCCTTGTTCTTGGCCTGAACCTTCATCTGCAAGGCCAGCAGGGCATGCTGAACATCATCCTTGCGCTGCAGCAAGGCATCACATTCGGCAATTTCAACAGCCAGGCGGGCCATGTCAGCCTTGGCTTGGCGCGCAACGCCCAGCAGCTCACTTTCCTCTTTGACCAAGGCCTGAACCTTGGAGCTTAAGCGTTCAAGTTGTTCGAGCGGGCTGATCGCTTGCATCTGGGTCATGGCTTAACCCCGGCTTGAGGAGTTGTTCAAGGCATCATAACCAACACGAATTTCGCGCAGGAGCTGTTCGCGGGCAGTGACCACCGCTCCAAATTCTGCAATAGCTCGCCCATCCTCGGTATTGCTGGTGCCGTAGAGCTTGCGTAGCTCTTCCATCGACTGCACGTCAAATTTCTCTTTGGCTTCTGTCGCCAGTTCGACGTCCAGGGATAGGTGGTGCTCCAGGGCGGTGTTGAAACGCATTTCCTCTGCGCGATTGCGTTCTTCGGTGCTGACAAATTGTTTGAGCTGGGTGGCGTTGTCGACTTCAGCCATGGTCAAATCCTCCGGATGGAATGTCTACTGAGTATAACAATTATTGCCTAATCGTCAATATCCATAATACTTGAAATACGGCCTCAGTGCCCATTTTATTAGGTTTTCAACGCCTTTGTGCTCAGCCGATTAGTTATTGATACCAGTAGTTGGCATAACGCACAATAGCGTCAATATTCACATAAATCATCAGGTTAGCGTTGGACACCACCTGCGCCAGCCTGGGAGTGAGGACAACATGACGTCATTGCTGGAACGCTCGCTGTATGACTACGACATGACAGCCTTGAATGTTGACGAGGATTATGTGGTTGACAGCAATAATCAACTGCGGGTCGAGCATTACGTGGCGGGCCGTTGCCACCTGGCGGCACTGGCACTCGGGAAGGCAGCCGGGCTGCGCCTAGGGGTGTTCATTGAAAATGAACCCTGGCTCGATGATGGTTCGATCGGACACCCGGCCTTGGAGCACGCCTTTTGCTACCTGGATGGCCACCCTGAGTACCTGATTGATGCCCGTGGGATTCGCTCCAGAGAAAACCTGCTGGATGAATTTTGCAGCGATACCAATGATCTGGTGGAATTACGCGATGATCAGGCCAAGGATTTGCTTGAGACCTGGCTGGCACAAGGGCTGTTAAAACCCTTTCTGCCTGGAGAACAACTGGTGCTGGCCCAATATTTCCAGGAGATGCAGGCATTAGGGCTGGTCAGTCAATCCGCCCTCACCCCTGAACCAGCGGAGCTGGACGGGGCGAGTGCCGAGGACATCAGCCTAAGCAGCTTTTGACTTCACGGCGCGGGTGATACCGGCTCAGGCGGCTTGTAGTTGACGATGTTTTGCTTCAGCCCTCTGGCCACTTCATTGAGGTACGGGGAAGCTTCGGTGACGATTTTCACCCCGTGCTTTCGCTTGACCCTGGAAAAGGACATGGCCAGTTTCCATTTGGCTCGTGTCATGCCTACATAGAGTAGCCGACGCTTCTCTTCCAGCACGTCAATGTCAGTGTTCTCGCCGGGGGTGGTGTCCTTGTCCAGCGCCGGCAGATAGATGTGCCCCATCTCCATCCCCTTGGAGGCGTGCAGGGTCATGATGCTGATGGTCAGGCGTTGATCCATCTCGCCTTGCTTGGAAGGATCCCCCAGCATGCTGAGTTCATCCAGGATGTCCTCAGGCTTGCGCCCCTCTTCCAGTTCCTTGAAGAACCGGTCAAACAGGAACGCCACGTTTTGCATGCGTGCCGCGACAGCCTCATCCACTGGGCCGTTGTCTTTTTCCGCCATGCGATTCACGCCCGGCGACAGGTAGGTCTCCCACATCCGCTCTACGGCACTGCGAATGTAATCAGCGTCTTCACCGTACGCCACCAGCCGACGGATGCACAGCATGGAATCCAGCAGCGGTTTGAGCTTGAGCGCCACCGCCGACGGCTCACTCCCCCCGCGCTTTTTGTCCGCGACTTCCGTCAGGTAGGCATGCACGGTTTTGCCCGAGGCCATGGCCTTCTTGGCACCTTTGTCCGAGACACCAAAGCTGGTGCATTTGAGCAGCCGCAACCCCGCCATCGAATCCCAAGGCCGGAAGGTGAAGCGCAACATGGCAATCACGTTTTTGACTTCAGCGCGCTGATAGAAACCAATGTCGCCCACCACACGGTAGTTGATCCCTGCCTGAACCAGTGCTTGCTCGATCACCGGTTTGGCCAGACGCGAGTGATACAGAATGGCGATTTCCTTACCCGGAATGCCATTGGCCAGATCCCGGCGAATCGAACGGGCAATCATTTCGGCTTCTTGCAGGTCATTTTGAAACGCGACCATCGCCACGGGCGCACCAGCCGGATAGTTATCGTGATCCTTGTACACCAGGCCTTCGGAGATCTTCTGGCCCATGCACAGCGCCAGCACGTTGGCCGCCTTCAGAATGTTGGGGGTCGAACGGTAGTTGATGTTCATGTCGATGCGGTTAGCGTTCGGGTAACGCATCTTGAATTCCAGAATCACCTTGATGTCAGCACCACGGAACCCGTAGATCGACTGCTTCTCGTCACCCACCACCAGGATGTTTTCATGGTGTTTGGCGATCTGATCCATGATCTTCATTTGGACGGGGTTGGTGTCCTGGTACTCGTCCAGCATGATGTAGCGGAAACGCTCAGCCAATTCCTTGCCCAATTGCGGGTCGCGCATCAGCAGCTGGTTGGCGATCACCAGAATATCGTCGAAGTCGACGCCATTGGCGGCTCGGCAGAGGGTGCTGTAATGCTCCCAGACTTCCTTGGTGATGCGATACAGCACATCGAGAGGATCACCAAAGCCGATCATCTCACGCCCATAGGTTTCAGGCGTATGCCCCTTGGCCCTGGCCGCTGCCATCTGCTCTTCGATCTTTTTGCCCCAGCGCTTTTCGTCAATCATCTCCTGGGTTTCTTTGGGCAGCATTTTGATTGCTTCTTCAAGCAGCGCCCCGGACTCAGACTCATCGAAAATTGCACATTCGTTGAAGTCGATGCCGATCGACTCAAGGTACGGGTGGGTCGCATACGCCTTGAGGATTACCTTGAGGATAATCGAGTGAAACGTCCCTGCCGTGATGTACTGGGCTTCTTCACCCACCATGGCTTCCAGACGCTCCCTGATTTCATCCGCCCCCTTGTTGGTGAATGTCACCAGCATGATCGACGTTGCCGGCACGGCCTTGACCAGCATGTGCGCGGTGCGCACGATCAGGGTCTTGGTTTTGCCGGCGCCAGGCCCCGCAATCGCCGCCCACGGGCCATCCAGGTTCATTGCGCATTTGCGCTGGCCAGGGTTCAAGCCCTGCATCAAGAGCTCGACGCGCTCGGCCTCGGTGTTGAGTGCCTTGATGTCTTTTAAAGTGATCGCCTGACTCATGGCGGCTCCTGCTGGTGCATTCATGCTTCTATTCTCACCCCGGAATGAGGCATAATTCAATTATTGCATATATTGACAAGCGGAATACAGACTGGCAGATTGTCCTGGTCGACGACCGGAAGGTCAATATACTTCTTAATCGTAGGTTGACGAAAGCAACCTTTCTTTTTAACTACTGATTTTTTACTGGATTTGAGATGGCAGACGAAGCAGATGTAGCAGGCGAATTCCAAGAAGCCTTTCTAGCCAGCAGCCTGGCTGCGCAGCGTGCGAAGGTTTCCGACTCGCCCAAGGCCACTGGTAAATGCTTGAATTGCGAAGAACACCTGACGCTGGTTGAACCGCGTGAAGGGCAAGACCCGTCCAAAGTCAAACAGCCGCGCTGGTGTGACAAGTTCTGCATGGACGACTGGCAACGTCTGGAAGACGCGAAACGTCGCCGCATGGGCCTTAACCCGGTGGTCATGCCGGTCATGGCGGACGATGACGACGAGCAGTGAGTGATGAATACCCCGCCTCATCAGGCTGCGCCACGCCCCAGTAACCACATGAGCATGGCGGAGTACCGTGAGATTCAGGGTAAAAGCAATGGCAAGGGTAATAAGCGTAACGGGCGCAATGGTAAATACAACGCCATTGCCGTAACAACGCAGGAAGGTCGGTTTGATTCGACCGCAGAATATGAGCGCTACCTCGTGCTGAAGCTGCTCGAAAGAGCCGGTGAAATTACGGAACTGACCCGCCAGATTCCTTACAGTCTGGATGCTGGTGGGATTCACATCAGTAACTATGTGGCTGATTTTGTTTACAAAATAAAGGGTGTAACGATTGTCGAGGACGTCAAAGGCGTTCGAACCCCTGAATACCGACTCAAGCGCCGCTTGATGAGGGAAATTTTAGGGATCGAGATTCTTGAAACAGGACGCAGCGACAAGCGCAAGAAAGCACCCAATAATAAAAAACGGTAAACACTATGATCCGTACACTGATAGTCAGCATGGCCTTGCTTTTGGGGGCCCCACTAGCCGCACAGGCCGGGCCTTTCAAGGAAGTGCCGGTTCCATTGTCGATGATTAATCACTGCGTTGACCAGTCCAGTCAGCATTTCAGCCTCAAGCCCATCATGATTAAAACCATTATTGGGGTTGAAGGGGGAAAGGTCGGTACTGTCAGTCGCAACACCAACGGCTCGTACGACCTGGGGGTCATGCAGGTCAATACCCTGCACCTGGGTGATATCAAGAATAAGTTCGGTTACACCTGGCAAGACCTGGTGTTTGATCCGTGCAAGAACATACAGGCCGGCTCCTGGATCCTGTCCCAGCGTTACAACGAAGTGCCGGGTAAACCCTGGCTGGCGGTGGGCAATTACCATTCGAAAACACCCGGCAAGCGCAGCACCTACTTACGCAAGATAGCGCGTGTCTATTCCGACCTGGCCACGGTCATCGGCACCCCGAACGAGTCTTCCGCATTGGCGCGCACCACCGGCTGGGGACAGCCCCCTGACAAAGCGCAACTGCCAGGCAATCTGAGCCTGACGGATCAAGGCGTTCCCTCGCTGGCCGCGCTTGAGCAATCGATTCAAAACGGCGCCTCACCCTCTTTTACCGCCCCCTTGGCCCGTTCTGCGCCCAGGGTTACGTCACCCAAGCCGCAAGTGGTGGCACTTAACACCAAACGTCGAATTTTAAGGTTCATCGAATGACTGTCATAACCATCATCACCGAAAAAAATTCAGTTTCCGAAAAACTGGCCACTGCCATGGGCTGGAAAAAGAGCTCAATGGGCTTTTCGGGCGACTGGAAAGGCAACTCCATCATTATGGTGCCCGCCCGAGGCCACTTACTGACCCTGCCGGCGCCGGATGAAATTCAGCCAGGCCTGGGCTGGAACAACCCCAAGGCCATGGAAAACATTCCGCGCACCAAGAAGCTGCGCCCCATCGTCGATGCCGACGATTACAAGGGCAAGCGCATTGAAGCGTACCTGGCCAACATCAAGGAAGCGCTAAGACAATCCGATGAAGTGATCCTGGCGACGGACGCCGATCGCGAAGGCGAATACATCGGCTGGTCGATTCTGGAGCACTACAACTGGAACAAGCCGGTGCGCCGTTGCTGGCTGGCCAGCGGTGAAGACCCGGCGAGCATGCAAAAGTCGATGGCCAACCTGCTGCCGGGTTTTGAAAAGAAGGCGCTGGCCCGCGCAGCTGAAGCCCGTGCTCATTGTGACCATGGTTACATCTACATCACGCGGGTGTTCAGCCACTACGGCCAGTACGGGCTGTTGGGCAGTCATCTGGGGCGCGGAACCTCCCCCCGCGAGCGAGTCATTTCGCTGGGGCGTGTTCAGTCCGCCGCCCTGTACATGGTCTACAAGCGTGAAGAGGCGATCCGCAACTTCGTGCAGAAAACCTTTTTCAACATTTCCGGTGATTTCAACACGGCAGGCATATCCCTCAACGCCGAATACACCCCCAAGGTCACACGCGAGATGACCGAATCGGTGATTGACGGTGTCACTTGGGAGCCTCAAGGCAACGACGGGGACAACAAACAGGACAAACCCCTGTTCACCGGTAAAGCCCAGGTGCAGGCTTTCGTGGGTCGCCTTGAGCAGAACGCCAAAAACGCCAAAGTCCTGGAGTACTCCGAGGGCACCAGCGAACAACACCCACCGATCACCTTCGACCTGGTAGCGGCCAAGGCCGCACTGATCAAGGCCACCAAGATTACCGGTGACGTGGCGCAGACGGTGATCGAGGATCTGTCCTCGCAGGGTTATCTGTCCTACCCGCGTACCGCTCACGGCGAACTGCCGGCGAACCTGTACACCGCAACCGAACGCAACCCGCTGATCAAGTCAGTGATGAACCTGCCGGGGCTGACCGCAGCCGCGCAGCAGGCCATGAACATCCATGATGGCAACGATCCGAAATACAAGGCCTTCAAGCCCAAGTGCTTCACCACCAAGAAACTGGAGCACCATGGGTTAATTCCTACCCTGCGTGCAGTGAACGCTCAAGTGCTGGCCAACATGTCGCCCCAGAAAAAGACGGGCGACAGCATCAAGCACAACGGCGCACACATGCAGGCAGCGTACAAGCTGATCGCCGAGCAGTTCATTCAGGCCCTGCTGCCCCCGGTGAAGCTCGCCACGCAGAAAATCACCTTTTCGGTACCGACCGTCGACATGCTCGGCAACCCGCAGTCGCTGTTCGTCGCCAAAGCGGCGCGCACCATTGACCATGGCTGGCGCGGCATCATGAACGTGGGCGGCGAGAAAAACGCCGAGCTGCCAAAACTGACCACGGGCGATGCGGCACTCCTGGAGCATGTGCTGCTCAAGGAAGGTCAGACCAAGCCGCCGACCCGCTACACCGAGCAGAACTTCGAAGCAGCCCTTAAAAACGCCGCTCGCGAAGTCGATGATCCGGAGCTGCGCAAGTACGTGGCCAGCGGTGAAGACAAGCCGATGGGCATTGGCACCCCGGCGACGCGTGACACCATCATTCCGACCCTCAAGGCGCGGATGTACATCACCGTCGACAAGGCTGCGCTGTTTCTGGCCCCCAAAGGCAAAGAGCTGATCGACTACCAGCGCACCAGTGGTCACGACTGGATGCACCGCATCGAAACCACCGCGCTGTGGGAAGGTAAGCTGAGTGAGCTGGCCCTGCTTGAAGACGATCGCCAGGCCATGGCCATGCGCGACCAGTTCATCGAGGACAACTTGCTGGGCCTGGAAGAATACGTCACCTGGATGAACAACAAGTACGCCACTGCCGAGAAAAAGCAGCTGGAAAGAGCACCGTCCGCCGTGACTGACAAAATGAAACAGGCGATCAAGAGCATCGCCGATAAAAAAGGCATCAAGCCACCGAGCGGCGCGCTGAGCGATCCGGCCAAAGCCAAAGCGTTTCTCGATGAGCACATGCCCAAGCGCGCTGAAGGCGCAGGCGGCGTGTACCCACCGAGCGAGGCCCAGTTGGGCTTGTTGGCCAAAGTCGAGAACGCCAGTGGGGTAACCGCCTCCACCGAGATCAAGGCCAGCGCCAAACTGACCAGCGATTTCATTGAGCAGCATAAAAAGGCCCTGGATGCGCAGTACAAGAGCTCACCACCGACCGAAAAGATGATCAAGTTTGCCAAGGATCTGGCGGCGAAACTGCCTGCCGACCAGCAGCCTGACAATGAGGTGTTTGAGAAATCCGATGCCTGCCGCAAGTTCATCGACGCCCAACTCAAGGGCAAGGGTTCCAGTGGTTCGGGCGGAAAAGCTGCAACCACCAACAAAGGAAAAACCGGAGGCGGCTCACGCCGTTGATGCATGAAAATACGTTTCGTGGAGCGCTACACCCTGGCCCTGGTTAAAAAACACCCGGACGAGATCTTTGTCTTCGGTGACAACATGGAAAAATGGGGCAAGCGAATTGGGCAGGCGATCATTCGTCCAATGCCCAACGCCTTCGGGGTGCCCACGAAGCGTGAACCCAAGCGGGATGCCAAGGCCTACTTCTCGGACAAACCGGATGAATTTGAAGCGATCAAGAAAGCCCTGCAGGACTTGTATCGCTTGGGCCGCACCCACACGTTGGTCTTCCCTTTGGGAGGACTGGGTACGGGCCTGGCCGAAATGCAGGTGCGCAGTCCGCTAGCCTGGGCGTACATGAACCAGATCCTCAAAGATCACTTTGGTGTGGTCAACGGGCTGGTTTCTCGGCATGCCAACCCCAAGCCAGAAGCATCGCCGGAGCCGTAGGTTCGAGCGTTCCCCCGACAAAGGATACCCAAAGATGTTGCTGCAAACCGTGGTTGAGTGGACAGGCACCGTGACAGGCGTGTTGGGGGCGGCAGTGGTCGCCAGCAACACTAAATATTCGCCACTGGGCTGGATCAGTTTTTTGATCTGCAGCGTGTCGATGGCGTTCTACGGTTACATGACCGAGGCCTGGGGACTGCTCACGCTCGAAGTGTGTTTCGTCCTGACCAACCTGATGGGCCTGTGGCGCTGGCTGATCAAGCCAAGCCTTGAGCGACGGCGTACACACCAGCCTCTTTTGCAGACAAAAACCGCAACGGCTGAACCACCAACTCACAGTTAAAAGGGCTCTCCCAACAAAAAACCCGGCCAAGGCCGGGTTTCTTCTGTGCTTTAAACCTTAAATTGGCGGTGTCTGCCCCAAGTTGACCACGATCTGGCTATCGAGCTTGCCTTCACGGTTTTTGTCCATCGCAGCAACCAGTGCATCGCGATAGCACATCTCACTGCGCAGCTCCTTGCCGGCTTTGGAGAATAACCAGCCTTGACCGTGATCGATTCCGACATCACGCAACCAGGCATACTGCATCGGATCATCAATGTGCTCGGCCACCACTGTCATGTTGCGGCTGTGACAAGCCTTGGCTGCCGTGATGATCAGGCGTTGCGCGGCAGCACTGTCCTTGATCTTGGTGGTTAGGCGTGCGGAGAGCTTGAGGTAATCCAGGTTGAGGCTTTCGACAACACTCAGGCGAGCATGTCCAGTACCGAAATCGTCAAGACCCACCTTGCAACCCTGGGCTTTGACCAGGTCAACAAATGTGCGAGCCATGCGCATGTCGCGAATCGGCTCAGACTCGGTGATTTCGAATTCGATTTTGACGTCTTTGGGCTTTTTGGACAGCAGCCACAGGGCTTCTTCGTGAAACAGGGGGTCACACAAGCTTTTGGCTGACAGGTTGATGGCCACTTCGGGGCCATGGGTCAGCTGACTCAGGGTTTGCATGACGTTGTCGATCACCCACAAGTCAAACTCACTGATTTCACCGGATCGCTCCATGTGCTTGATCAGTTTCTCGGTGTCATCGACAAAACCCAGCGGTCTCATCAGCGCCTCATAACGCTCAAGCTGCAGGGATTTCATGTCCACAATGGGCTGAAACTGCATGCTGAAGCGCTTCGAGAAAATCTTCTTCAGGCTCCCCATGAGCCCCCCGTGTGTAATTTAACCCTTAATGTACCTATTGAATCACAGTAACGCAGATATTGACAAAGAGAGATTGCGAAGTACGTCAATTTTCTGGAAAATAAGCAGCAATAAGGATAACAATATGCACATAAAAACGCTGACTCATCCCTCGGGAGGGCGTCTTTTTGTCTTGGGTGAGTTGTATGGCCACTTTCCTGCACTCCGTCATTGGATGCAGAGTGTGTCATTCAAAACACACGTCGACAAAATCGTTCTGCTGGGAAACTTTCTGGGATATGCCGCCTCATCGCGTCAGGCCCATCATTACCTGTCTCTGCCCTGGGTGCATGCTGTGCTGGGGGAGCATGAAGCCGCCGTGCTCGCCCGCTTGGACGACACCGCTGATGCGCCCTGTCGCTCTCTGATCGGCCAGTGGTGCGCCGGCATGGCGACATCCGAGCGTGTCCTGCTGCAGCGCTCACTGCTGAACCTGCCTGTTGCCTTGGAACTGCACACCGAGGACGGTTTGATGGTCTTGAGTAGTCGACCACTGGCCGAAGACAGCTCCTGGGACACCCTTAAGGCAAAAATTGCACAGGCCGCAAGCCGTCGCGAAGCACTGGGTCTGTTCATGAGCCGCCTGGGCACTCTCAAGTGCCTGGGGCAAATGCCTGGCGCGTCTATGCGTCCTGCCGTGGGTGTGTCGTGGAGTCTTTCAGCTTTTTCTCTGGAAGCCCCACGGCGCAGCCACATCAAAAAGCACAACCGAATCATCCTGACGGGCTCCACCAGCACGGCCCAAGGGCCGGAGTACAACCACGCCAGTCTGCTGCCCAGTCTTGAAATCAACGACTTCTCTCTCTCACAGGTGAAACCATGCGAAACCCTCCTGGACGTCAGGCCCGCTTTGTATCCAACGATGAATTGGAATACGAGCATGCACTGAAGGTTCGCGCTACACGTCGAACAATCTGGGGTTGCGTGTTTTTCGCCCTGGCGGTGTTGGCCATGGGCGCCGCCATTTACCCGATTGTGCTCAAGTCGACCATTCCTTTGCTGTGGCTGCAACAAGCCAACAGCACCGGCTGGAGCAAGGATCTTCAAGAGATTGGCATTCATTTGCTGGCCAAAGGTCGCATTGAGGTATATCCGCTCTGGTTCAGTATTGCCATGGGTTCGCTCAGCTGTTTCCTGGCTTGGCTGGGGGCCACTATCATTCGTCTCAAAGACGAAACCTCACCCATGCAAGCGTTCTTTTCAAAAGCCTTCTGGTGTCAGGTGTACTGGTGGCGCAAGCCTGACCTGAACGTACGGATCACCTCCGCCGAACGAACGCCGAAGAAAAACCGCGCATAAAAAAACATGCCCCCGAGGGGGCATGCTTGGTTGGAGCCGGATTAGCGGCTGCGAATGGTGCGGCTGCCAACGATGTTGCGCTCGATCGTCTCCAGAATCTTCATTTCCGATTCCTTCAGTCGACCATTCATCCGCAGCTGGTTGATACGGTTCTTCGTGGCGCGAGGGTTGACCTTGTGAGTCAGCACTTCCGTCGCGTTTGGGTCGAACTCGTAGATCTTGCTGAACACTTCTTGCTGCGCTTGTTCGTTGAGCAGGATATCCAGCAGGAACTTGGCCTGCTCTTCACCTTGGGTGTCCACTTCCATCAACACCAGGTCGCGGTGACGTGCGCGCAGTTTTTCCAGTTCACGGCGGTGCTTCTCAGCACCCACCAGTTCCGCTTCAGCGGCGTTCACCCGAGCCTGGACATCGGCGATCTTGCCCAGAATCCGATTGGAGCGCATTTCATAGGTGTCACCCAGGCGTGGCTGCTTGGCGACTTCTTCCTTGCTTGGGAAGGCGTCAGGATCCAGCGCTTCCAGTTCACGCTTGAGCTTGCCAATCAGGCGCTCGTCTTTGCCAATCGGGCTGATCGCAGGACGACCACTGGCGGACAGGGCGACACCCTGCAGCGCCACTTCCAGGGTGTTCAGCTCGCCACCCGACATGCGCTTGACGTCTTCCAGCAGCGAAGCCACTGCCATGTCGGCCAACTCGATCTGGCATTCCAGCGGCAGAGGTGGACGACCGGTTTTGCGCATGCCACGGCGTGCCAGGGTGCTCAGGGAGTCCCACTCGGCGAAAGTCATGCCCAGGTCAGGCAGTGCCCAGTACAGGTCGAACAGACCCTGACGGACTTCCTTGATCTCGCTCATCAGGCTGCTCAGCTTGTTCAGGGCCGCACCCTTGATGACCGAGGCGAATTCGCGAGAGGTACGCGACAGACCGGTTTCCAGCTGATACACACGGAAGTAGTCGTCAGTGGCGATCTTGCGAGCCTCAGCCACTTCGCGAATCTTCTCGGCTTCTTCGTCGGAGACGAACTCCAGGCCCAGTCGACCCTCGTAGTCAGCCCTCAGTTCATTGGCCTTGTTGTGCGCCTTGAGCAGGTCACGACGTACAGATTGGATGTCTTTGGCCGAAGAATCCTTCGCGGTCTCCGGCATGTTCGCCAACATGTCCTTGCAAACAGGCTCCAGCCGGTCGAGCTGAGCGATCAAGGCCAAGCGTTCTTCCGAGTGTGCGGGTTGTTTGCTATCAGTACGAGTATTCATGATGCCTCCGGTTACAATCCATCGATGCTTTGGTCTTCAGCCTGGCTGGCTTTTCCTAGCCTGCTCGCTGACTGCTTGCGGGCTTAGGCTGACAGGCCCAATTCGATTTGAGTAAAACGCTTTGGGAATTCTTGGTTCAGGTCTTACTGGTTAATTGCCGTTTTGGCAATCCGCCTTAACGTAAGTACAGTTATAACGATAATTGGGTAATGTGTCAAGGCCAATTTCATCATAAGTTGAAGATTGTGGCGTCAAAGCGGCGACGCCACATTAACGACACAATTGATGGCAGGCAAGCCCAAATTGATGGGCTGCACGCCGAATCAGGCGAGCTCCAGCGCTCGCCCCTGGTCAACCTTGGCTTGCTTCAAGTCCCTGACCATGTCGCTCAGGAAGAGTTCCATTTCGGATGGGGATAATTTCAATTGCGGGAATAACCCGTTATCAAAGCCTTTTTGCGCTTTGCCACCCGCGTCCAGGTTGCCGAAACCACGCTGCTCCATGTCGTAAAGGGCAATGTCGTCACCGCTGGTGTATTCAACCAGCAGGTTAAGACGATTAAAGGCAATGGGATCCAACTCGTCCAGCGGGCTGCTGGCAATCATCAGGAACTCCCCTTCTCCACCGTTACGGGCCACACGACCGCGCAACTGGTGAAGGGTGAAGGCGCCCAGTTTGTCGGCATCGATGACCGCCAGTGCTCGAAGATCGGCAATATCCACACCAATTTCAATCAATGTGGTAGCCAGCAGGATGTCGGCCTCACCATTGTTCATCAAATCGATGATGTCGACCTTCTCGTCGCGCTTGGAGCGTCCATGGATGACCGCCACACGCCCAGGCTTGAGTTTCTCCCATTTCTGCGCGCCAGCAAGGATGGTTTTCTTGTTGCGGGTGCTGAGTTCGTCGTCGACACGCGAGCCAATGTACTCCAGGGACAGTGCGGCATCTTCCAGCTTCTGGATAAATCGCTTGGTGAACCGCAGGTGGTCTTCTTCCTCACCATGTAATTCGATGACAAAACCATCCGAAATTGACCGGTCGAGTTCGGACAACACATCACCGGCTTCGTCGAATGGGGTCAGCCCCTTGACCGAGAAACCTGATTTTTTCTTCAGAATCGAGACCAGTTTTTCCGCTTCTTTGGAGGTTTCCACCTTGGCGTGATAGAAAAACGCCATCTGCTCCGCCACGAGCGGGTAAATGAGCGCCACCCGACTGCCATCCCCCACGCGTTTGTAGAGGATATCCATCGCCGCCCGCTTCTCATCGATGGTGTTGCCGATCAGCATGGTTTTGATGGATTTTTTCACCGGGCAGTCTTTGATGATCGAGAGTTTTTTGTTCCCAAAAATCGTTTGTGCCATGGTGCGCGCAATAGGTGTGGCGGTGGCTTCAAGTACGTGAGTTCCCAGACTATTGAGGGATTCGCGTTGCACCGTACCCATTTTTTGCTGTTCGTCGGTCACCGCGAAGTCGACTTTCCAGTCCGGGTTTTTCTTCAACCAGGCCAGAATAGCCGTGGTGCCCACCAGAATGGAGCCCTGTTGCACTGGCTTGTTAAACCCTGCGGTCACCAGGTGGATATTGAGATCGGGGTACCATTTACGGATGTTCTTCTCAACCTGGCCTGCCAGGGGCTCGGTAGGTAATAGCACCACCACGTTTTTGCCCTTGTAGGAGGCATACGCCGCTGGAATTCCATAGGCCATGGTCTTGCCGTTGCCCACGTCCGCTGACAGCAGGCGATCCATGGGAATGTCGTTTTCCAAGTCGCAAATGATGTCCCAAATGGCCTTGCGCTGATCCTTGGTCGGGGTAAACGGGTGTCTCTCGACCACCCGTTTAATCAGGTCGAGATCCCTGGGAATGGCTGAGGCCGGGTTAGGTTCGCGTCGGGTGGCGACCATGACTTTACGAATGCCGTAATAGGCGTTCATACGGCGAGCACACAGCATCGCCTTGCTCAGGTCATTCTGCAGCTTCGGTGTGTGCAGAGTCACCAGTAAATGCTTAAGGCTGTTGAACGGGATCCGGCAATGACTCATCACGGTGCCTTCATCCACACCCAATTCTTCAATCAGGTGCTCAACCGCTTCGGTAGCATGGTTAATCAGGGCAATCCGGGTCAATTCTGCAACCTTGGCGGGCTGAATTACCCCTTTGCGGCCCCGGTAACGGGACACAATGCGATTGCGATCACCGTAGGGAACCAACTCAAGCTCGCTGATGGTTTTAGAGCCGTCGCGCTTGTCCTTGCCGATTTTCCCCGACACATGAATGATCTGGCCAATCTGATCCTTGCTGGCCTGCTCCCAGGCCTGAATACCGCCGAAGGTCATGGTTGATTGGGTGCGCATGCCATCGCTGAGCTCAATGCGCACGTAATCACGATTGCCCTTGCGGGCCGGGTAGCCCTTGGCGGCTTTTTCGGCGTCAATTACGGCGGAGGATTTTACGCTGACCAGCTTCAGGGCCCCATAAAATGAGCTTCCGATGTCCTGGCGCATAATGGCAGGAACGCTTTTGAGTGGCTCCGTAAAGTCGTCATAGTATTGCGGAAGGTTAAGCAGCAGCTCCCACGGTTCCTCAATACCCAGGGTATTGAGACGCCACATGACCACTTTAAATGGATCACTCATGTTTAATTCCTGCCGTTTTCATATAACTCATTTTACGCATATATTGCTATACACGGACTATAAATTTTTCGTTTTAATTACCGATTCTCTGCGAATTTTGAGTAAATTGGCGAAAACCGTCTGATCATCCTCAGTCATCAGCCCCATTGCCGCCTTGCTCGACAGTTTTTGCATGGCCTGACCGGCAAACATACCGGTGATGTGTTGCGCCAGGGCATAGGCGGTGTCTCGGGCGGTTTCGGGCTCTTCGCGCATCAGGGATTCCATCAGGCGCCCTTCCTGCAAGCCCGCCAAACGCCGACCCAGTGCTGCGGCGCCGCCACGTTTACGACACTGCGCCTCCAGCTCCTTGGACAGGTAGGGATTCTCTTCCAGCTTGAGGTTGTCCTCTGGGCTTAAGGCCTGATCAAAAGTGCCTTTGAGTAATTCGATTTTCCAGTTCACCAGGGTCTGGATCAGTTCATCACCCTCCTCCAGCCACAGCTGCTCCTGATCCATGGCCTGCGCCCACAGGGGCTCATCCCACAGCATCCGGGTCAGGCGCACGGCAGAGTCATTGAGCACAGCCTGGGGTGGCTTGGCATGGCCGCTACGCGACGTCGGCATGGACAGCAGGCGCTCGGACAAGGCTTCCACCGGCATTTTGCACAGGCGTGCCGCCTTCTCCAGCGCCTGATGCCGCAACAACGGATCGCGGGTGTCATGCACCAGTTCAACGGCCCGGCTGGCAAACTCCGCCCGACCCCGGTCACTTTCAAGGTCGACCGCCTCAGGCAAGTGACGCAGCACGGTATCCAACCACTCATGGGGTTCGGCAATCAAGGCACGGTAGGTGTCGAGGTCTTCGGTGATCATGGTGTGCGGGTCTTTGCCTTCGGGCAGCAAGACCACATCAAACACCACCTCGTGATCGGTGATGTTCTCCAGCAGCAGTGCGCCGACCTGCACCAAGGCTTTTAAACCTGCCTTGTCACCGTCAAAAATAAAGGTCACGTGCTTGGTATACCGCAACAGCAGGCGCAGTTGCTGGATCGACAGCGAGGAGCCCATGGCCGCACCAGCAGCGAGGTTAATCATGTGCTTGGCCAGGACATCAAACTGCCCTTCAACGACGAAGATACGCTCCAGCCGACTGCCCTTGCCAAACGCCGTCACGGATTCATGCAACCCGTACAGCACACTGTTACGCGAGAACAGGGTGCTTTCCTTGGAGTTTCGGTACTTGGGCAACTCGTCTTTCAGGGTGCGTCCGGACAGGCCGATGGTTTTGCCCTTCATGTCACGAATCGGCATCATCAGGCGATCGCGGAACAGCGAGAAGACGCCTCGACCTTCTTTGCCTTGTTCCAGCACCCCGCCCTCGATCAAGACGTCCTGGAACTCCTTCAGGTTATCCACGATGTGCTGGCTGTAGCCGGCAAAACCCAGTGAGAAGCGATCGACGATGTCCTGTGGAATCTGCCGCGAGACCAGGTAATCCAGTGCCCTGCGGGCGTGCTCGCCGGGACGGCGCAGTTCGTGACTGAAAAAGGTGTTGGCACTGGCCATGGCCGGGTGCATCTGGAATTCCAGTTGCTGATTTTGTGCCATCTTCAAGTAGGGGGTCAGGTCGATCCCGACCTCTTCGGCCAGATCCTGCACCACCGAAATGAATGATTTACCCAGGTAATTCATCATGAAATTGAGGGCATTGCCGCTGGCGCCACAGCCGAAGCAGTAATAGAACTGGCGCACCGGGGACAGGGTAAACGAAGGGGTCGTTTCCCGGTGAAACGGGCACAGGGCAATGTAATCCTTGCCCTGTTTCTTGAGTTTGAGGTGATGGCCGACCAGTTCGGTCAGGTCATTCTGATCAACGATGTCATCAATGATGTGTTGCGGAATCTTCAGTAGGTCTTTTTTGGGCGCATCGTTGGTCTTGGTCATTTCACATAAAACCCGTCAATTCAAGCTCGTCTTTTTAATATATTGACAGGTCTTTGTCTATAACAATATGATGCGAAATCATAGGCATTGCCAATTTGTCGATTAATTCAGACCTGTGATGTTCAAGGCAGGCCACTCCAGTGGGTCTAGGTTCATTCCACAAACCTCTCGCCGCACGGTGGGGGTTGTGTTCGATACGCAAGGCCTGTTCAGGCCGGTGACAACCGCAAGTAGACGATCCAGGGCCATGCCCCTCCCTTTTTAACACCCCGCTCCACCCGTGCACACAGGCACCCTGGAGCCCACCTATTTAAGTGTGACTTATGTATACCATCGATTTTGCTTCATCCGTTTCACATCAAGTGCGCCAGTGTGTTGGTTTTTACCGTGCCCTGCACGCCGGCCAGCCAGATATCTGGTCACGATTACCGCATTATCCACTGACCTCGGCCCTTAATGAGCTGTGGAACCAGTCGATTTGCATTCAAAATAAGCATCAGCCGGTGCGACTGGTCGATTCGGAGCAAGCCACGCTGAGTGACATCCGCTTCATTGCACGGGCGCTGGAGCTGTTCATTCACGTGAACGACGGACGGTTTTGTATGGCGCTGGACATGCTCACGGACGTACTGAACCGCCACAGCAATCCCTTCCTGCTGCGTCAGGCCTTTGCAGACGCTCAGACGGCGATCGAGTCATCCGGTGCGGTCAAGGCCCCGCTGCCCGAACTGCGCGCCCTGGCGGTGCAAATGAAAGCCGATTTTGAAGTGAACGCCCTCACCCGCCCCGGATTTTCCGTGTGGGTGCATGGAGAGAGCGAAATCACGCGGGTCATGCCTCATAGGGCAGTCGCCCTTTCCTGCTAAGGCCGAAGGCCAGCAGGGCTGGCCCTTGTGTTGCGACTAGAGTGCGCCGTTGGCCACGTATTCACCGCGTTTCTTGCCTTTGGCAATGATCGGCGAGTAGTTGATGGCATTGGAGAAGGCGCGCTTTTTCTCATGGGCCACGCCGTCGGCACTGGCGGGCACCAGCACATTCTCCAGTTCTTTTTCGCGAGCCATTTTGCTGGGACGTTTGACGATGTATTCCACCACCAGTCGCTCGTAATCCAAAACCCTCGCTGTAGCCTGGAAGCTTGCGCTTTTTCTAACGATGCCGGCGTCCGAACACGACGCCTGGCCCCAGGCCTTGAGGAAGTTAGCCATGACCGCCTGGGGCGCCTTGAGCACCGCTGGGGTTTTGTCACCCTTGCGAAAATAGCGATCGGCTCCTTGGCGAATGCCTTCGAGGGTCACGCTGGAGAATATGGAAAGCAGTTTATGGAGGCAGGTGATCAGCCGATTGTTGGTGGTGTTGCTGAGCCATACCCAGGTCTTTTCTTCGTTGAGCCAGATGGCGTCTTGGCGAATGGACAGGACGTCACGGATATAATCGAGGGCTGAATGTTCCGGGATCCCTGGCACCAGGTACAACAGATCATGAATGGCGGTCATGCCCACGCGACTGGTCAGTTTTTGGGCCTTGGCCAACACCTTGGCCGCAGAACCTTCCATGTCTGGCAGGATGACAAAACGTTCACCGAATTCGTGCATCACTCGAAGGTGCTTGCCGGCGCGATTGAATTGTTTGGCACTGGTCAGCACACCTTCGAGCAAATCTTCGCCCAAGCCCTGATCGCGCAAGACCTGTTCGATGCGTTCCGCTTTGGCAGGCGCGAGTTTATTGATGGTGGCTAGCAGTGTGGGCAAAGAGGTGAGGTGTTTTTCGGCGTGCTCTGCCATCTGGCGCGAGCACTTGGAGGAAATCTGTCTGACCCGTTCGCGAGTGAGCAGGTGTTGATCACCCACTTCCTGCATGCTGCAACCGCCTTTACCGTCCCAGCCGAAATGGCGGAAGGTGATTTCAACGTTGCGGTTATTGAATTCATCAGACGGAATGGACGCAAGTACGAGCTCTTGCATCTCTTGACGAAATGTTCTCATGGGTACGCTCTTGTTTTTATTATTATGGGAGCTGATTTTTACCAGTTAGGTAAAATCTACAACGAGTAACCAATTTTGTCAATATAGGCTATAAGAAACTACTGAAAATTCCATGGGTTATCGTGGCTGGCGATCACCGGCTTCATCCAGTCGACGCTCAACACCCAACTGTCCGTGGCATTGCCCTCGCGGTTCATGCCCATGCTGGCAAGCTGGTGATTGGCATTGGCTTCCTGACGATCCTTGTACGTGTGATTGCCACTGACGTTGGAATTGATGATTTCCTTAATATCATCCAGACTAATAAAATACACGCCCCAACGATAATTCACCGGGCGAAATTTTTTGTAGGTCAGGGTCAGCCAGTTGACCCAAAAAAATATGCCGATGCTGTCGTAAAGCTTATCGTAGCGCTCCAGGTCTTTGCGGTTGAATGTGACCGCCTTGTTTGGTTGAACGCAGGAGGAGCTCATGGAGCTGAAAAATGGCGTTTTTTGGGCTTTTAAGTCGCACAGTCCCCAACCAGGTACCCATAAGTCAGGCGCATAAATGCCCACTTTGGGTTTTTCCTTCGCTGGGTTTTTCATGACCGTCAAATGGCTGTGCGCGTTCATCATCTCGATGAAAAAAGCTTCGGTTACTTCCGATTCCTTGCAGTAGGCCAGTTTGTCTTGTGGGTTGTGCACATGCCCTGGGTGTTGATGACTCATGGCGTCATCTCCACAGACCCGGTCATGGCTTCCTTGGCCGCATTCAAACTGCGCTCAAGCTGTTCACGCAGGCTGGAGCGATGATTGTCGATGTCTTCGATATCACCTTCAGGTTCGATGTCGATCGAGTCCTTGCGCGGGCTGGAGCGCCCCAGGGACTTGGTGTACTCGATACTGAGTTTGTCCCCGTAATGCTTTTTCAGGGCCATCAGCGTTTTGGACTCCGGATGGATCGGCAGCACAGGTACATCACTCAGGCTACCATCCTCATGGCGCACGGCCACGTGCAGGTTGCCTTCTTCGTTGTGGGAGTCCATGCCCATCATGCGACCCATCACCGAATTGACGGTGGCCTGGTCGATGATGATGCGACCCGGCTGGGTTTCGATGAAGGTCTTGAGTGGCTGCACACGGTCAATGATCAGCGATGCGCCGTTGGTCTTGGGATTGATGCGCACCACGCCGTTGAGCACGACCAGGTTGTCGTTGTTCATGAATGCCTGGTACTCGTGATAGGCCTTGCTGAAGATGCTGCAGTCCAGACGCGCCGTGCCGTCATCGAGCTTGAAGAAGGCGTAGGTGCCTTTGGTGTTGCTGCGCGGATCCATGTCACTGATCAAGCCGGCAATGGTGACATGGCGGTATTTGTTCTTCTGATCGGCAGTGCCTTCGGCTTCCTCTTCGGCGCTGTTGGCTATGTCGATCAACTGCGCTGTCAGAGAGTTTTTCAGGCTGTCACGGAAGCGTTCATAGGGGTGCCCGGTGAGGTACAGACCCAACACTTTGCGTTCACCTGCCAGGCGGACATCGATGTCCATTGGTGGCACATCAAGGCGTGGCATCACCGGAATGTCCATGTCAAACAGCATGCCTTGACCTACGCTTTTGCGCATCTGGTTGCCGGCTTTGATGGCCAGCGGATAAATTTCGATCAGCTCCGAGCGGTTCACCCCGGTGTAGTCAAACATCCCGGCGTGGACGCACGCCGCCACTGCGGACGAACTCATCTTGTTGCGATGAGTGAAGTCGACGATGTTGTGATACGGGCCGTTGGCTTTTCGGTCTTCAAGCATGCCTTTGGCCGCTGAATCGCCGAAGCCCTTGATGGCGCCCATGCCATAGATGATTTCGCCCTCATCGGTGGTGAAGTGCCATTCAGAACGGTTGACGTCCGGGGTACGGATGGTCAGCCCCATGTTTTTCGCCTCATGGAGGAAGCGCACCACCTTGTCGGTATTGTTCATGTCCGAGGACAGCACTGCCGCCATGAACTCCGCAGGATAATGCGCTTTCAGGTAGGCGGTCTGGTAAGCGACCAACGCATAAGCAGCAGAGTGAGACTTGTTGAAGCCGTAACCGGCGAATTTCTCCACCAGGTCAAAAATGTTCGCCGCGAGGTGGGCGTCGATGTTGTTCTTCACGCTACCATCAACAAAGCCCCCCCGCTGCTTGGCCATCTCTTCGGGTTTTTTCTTGCCCATGGCGCGCCGCAGCATGTCCGCCCCACCCAAGGTATAACCCGCCATGACCTGAGCGATCTTCATCACCTGTTCTTGGTAGAGGATGATGCCATAGGTCGGTTTCAGTACAGGTTCAAGACCTGCATACTGGTAGTTCGGGTGCGGATAGGACAGTTCAGCGCGACCGTGCTTGCGGTCGATAAAGTCTTGCACCATGCCTGATTGCAGCGGGCCTGGACGGAACAAGGCCACCAAGGCGATCAGGTCTTCGAAGCAGTCGGGTCGCAGTTGTTTGATGATGTTTTTCATCCCCGACGATTCGAGTTGAAACACCGCTGTGGTTTCGCAACGCTGAATCATCTCGTAGGTCAATGTATCTGCCAGGGAGATGTCGTTGATATCAATTGCTGCAAGGCCCTGCTTCTTGCGGGTTCGGTTGATGTTTTTCAGGGCGTGATCAATGATCGTCAGGTTGCGCAGGCCCAGGAAGTCAAACTTCACCAGGCCGGTTTTTTCCACGTCATCCTTGTCATACTGCGACACCAGACCCGAGCCATCAGGATCACACTGCAGTGGCGTGTAGCGGGTCAGCTTGCCCTTGGCAATGACCACCCCGCCCGCGTGCTTACCGGTTTGACGAATCCGGCCTTCCAGTTTTCTGGCGTGCGCCCAGATGTGTTGCGCATCCTGGTCGGTCTCGATGATCATGCGCAGGGTTGGTTCGCGATCGAAGGCTTTTTGCAGGGTGATATCCGGCTCTTTAGGGATCATCTGCGACAGCTGGTTGCCCAGGCGGTACGGGTAACCCAAGGCCCTGGCGACGTCACGGATCACCATTTTCGAGGCCATGGTGCCGTAAGTGATGATCTGTGACACCGCGTCATGGCCGTAGGCATCAGACACATAACGGATCACCTGGTCGCGCTTGTCCATGCAGAAGTCGACGTCGAAGTCGGGCATGGAGACGCGCTCAGGGTTGAGAAAGCGTTCGAACAGCAAGTCATACGGCAGCGGGTTGATGTCCGTGATGCCCAGGGCGTAGGCCACAAGAGAGCCAGCACCCGACCCACGGCCAGGGCCAACCGGAATATCATTGGCCTTGGCCCAGCGGATAAAGTCAGCGACGATCAGGAAGTAGCCGGGAAAACCCATGTCAGCAATGGTTTTGAGCTCAAAATCCAGCCGTGCCTCGTAGGTGGCGCGGTGTTCTGCGATCACTTCGGGGGTCTTGAAATAGTACTTCAGGCGTTTTTCCAGGCCGTCTACCGAGGTTTGGCGCAAGTAGTCGGTTTCGGTCATATTCCCCGGCGCCGGAAATTCCGGCAAAAAGCTTTGGCCGAGGGTCAGATCGACGTTGCACATCGCAGCAATTTTCAGCGTGTTGGTGATGGCTTCCGGGATGTCAGAAAACAGTGCGATCATTTCCTCGGACGACTTGAGGTACTGGTGCTGGGTGCAGGGTGCGTTAAGATCATCCCTCAACGACCGCACGGTGCGGCCTTGGCCAATGGCAATCCGCACTTCGTGGCTACTGAAATCCTTAGTATCGAGAAAACGAGCCGGGTTGGTGGCCACCACAGGCAATCGGTGTTCAATCGCCAGATTGACTGCTTCTACAACGTAGCGGTCATCGACCGCGTTGCCGATGCGTTGCAATTCAATGAAAAAGCGATTGCCAAACAGCAGGCCGTAGTCGGACAACGCTTCTGCGAGCAGGTGTTTTTTCTGCCCGAGTATGAGTTTACCGAGTTCGCCGTCGCGGGCGCCGGACAGGGCAATGAGGTTGTCGGACTTACCATCGAGCCACTCCAGAGGAATCAGCGGGTGGTTCAAACTGTCACGCGGGGCCTCGATGTAGCCTCGGGAGATAATTTCACAGAGGGCTTCATAGCCTTCATTGTTCTGGCAATAGAGGGTGAGCATGGCGCTGGGAAAACGTGGCGTTGACACCTTGATCTCGGCGGCAATGATGGGTTTGATGCCCTGTTTCATCGACGCCTGGTAGCTTTTGATCGCCGCGTACATGTTGCTGGCATCGGTGATCGCGACAGCGGGCTGGCCGAGCTCCTTGGCGCGGCTCATCAGGGGTTCCACTTCAATGAGGGAATCGTGCAACGAGTATTCCGAGTGGATTGAAAGGTGAACGAAGCTCACGTTGGACTCCTGGGGACAGAAAAGGTTGGGCGGTACACAACCTGACAGATGTTCCATTTTAGCATCAATTGACTTTGAACTCGCAATCAATATACTGCATATCCGAGCACACGTTTGAGGTTTTCCGCCCGTGCAATTTGAAAATAACACTCCGCTCAATTTCAGTGGATCTGCCGATCCCCTCGAAAAGGCCATTCTGGTTACCCTCCTCGACAGCCCAGAACTTTTTAAAGAAATCACCGAAACAATCGAAGCCAGTGATTTTCTCAATGACTCAGCCAGTAAGATTTTCGCCTGGCTTGCCTATGAGTTGAAGCAAGGCCGCAGCGTTGATATTTCCTTGGCCATGAGCCATTTTTCCAAAACGCCGCGACTGTCCAGCTACCTGATTGAAATGAGTTCGGTGTTTCCAAGCCATGGCTCGATCAAGCGTCACGCAGAAGAATTGCGCGACCTGAGCATGCGTTATGGGATGATCGAACTGTTGCGTGAAAGCACCCAGGCATTGATTACCGGCCAATTGCCGGTAGATCAGGAGCTGAGCGTGCTGACCAAAGGGATACAGCAAACCACCCTGCGATTGAACTCCGGTAATGAGGCCAACCACAGCTACAAGGCCGTCGGTGCGCTTTGGCGCGAGCGTCTGGAAAAACGCATCCAGCGCGGTGGCATCCCAGGCACGTCGACTGGATACGCAGACATCGACAGGCTCACCACCGGTTTGCATGACGAGAACTTGATCATTGTTGGTGGTCGACCGTCGATGGGTAAAACCACGTTCATGATGAACGTGATCGAGGATATGGCGGTTAATCAAGGCATTCCTTGCCAAGTTTATTCAATGGAAATGCCCAAGGAAGATCTCTATGAGCGCTCGATGGCGAGCATGGGCGGGATCAATTTTGAAAACTTGCGACTGGGCAAATTCCAGCCTGGCGACCTGGAACGTTTGAAAATCGCATCGGAAAAACTCGATGCGGCTCCTCTGTACATCGATGACCAGCCGGCACTGAGCTTGAACCAGGTGGTGGCTCGCGCCACCAAAGCCAAACGGGATCACAACATTGGCGCAATCCTGATTGACTACCTGCAGCTGATGAGCCTGTCCAAGCATTTCATCAACAATCGCAACGAAGGCATCGGTGAAATCAGTCGCGGTCTGAAACAACTGGCCCGAGACCTGAAAATTCCAGTCATTGCGCTTTCGCAATTGTCGCGGGATTTGGAAAAGCGCCCGAACAAGCGCCCGATCAACTCAGACCTGCGTGACTCTGGTTCGATCGAACAAGATGCCGACTTGATCATGTTTGTGTACCGCGATGAGGTCTACAACCCGGAAACCGAAGATAAAGGCATCGCCGAAATCATCATTGGCAAACAGCGTAACGGCCCGCTGGGTACCGTGCGCCTAGGCTTTGCCAACGGACAATCGCGCTTCGAAACCATTTCGCAAACCGCCACCCAGGCGAAAACCTTGCAGCAGGTGTCGCGTGAAGCGCGGGTGCAGCGTGACGATGATCTTGGAAGCATGGCCTCGCATCATGCGCCAAGTAAGTCGGGGGATGAACTGCCTTTTGACCTAAACGCACCACCCCCAGCACCGACTGTGGTGGTCTCGGATGGGGACATACCGTTCTAGCCCATAACGAACAGCCGGGACGTTTTGACTCGACCCGGCGTCAAATGCAATAATTGGCTAAAACGAGGTGTGATATGAATGAAGTACCTGAAGATACTGACGGCAAGGTAATATTCTTCGATTCGGAGACCACTGGTCTTCATCCGGATGAAGGCGACAAGATTGTTGAAGTCGGTTTTGTGGAAACTATCAACCGTCAATTAACAGGCCGACGTTTGCACTTGTACTTTGACCCACAGCGGGATGTCCCTGAAGAAGCGTTTGAAGTTCACGGCCATTCACGGGATGACCTGGTCAGGAAGTCAAAAGGTCGTGTGTTTGCCAACGGTGCCCAGGAAATCATTGACTTCATTCAAGGTGCGACCTTGATTGCGCATAACGCCAGGTTTGATGAATCGTTTTTCGATAAAGAGTTTGAGATCGCCGGCTACCAGCCTCTGGCCGCGCATTGCAATGGCATCATCGACAGCCTGAAAATTGCCCACGCCAAGTTTCCTGGCCAGCGCAACAGCCTGGATGCCCTGCTCAACCGGTTAGTCGGCAAAGACAACTACAAGCGTGACAGCCACGGCGCACTGCTCGATGCTGAGTTGTTGGCCCAAGTTTACTTCCTCATGACCATCAAACAGGAAGGTCTGCAACTGGACTCTCGTCTGCATGAGGGAGGCCTGGTTCTCAACCCCCACCGCCTCGACATCAACCCCGGTGACCTGGTGGTGGCAAATGTGGCCGACGTCGATCGTGCACGCCATGAAGCCATGCAGCAACGGATTCGTAAGTCTTCGGGTGGCAGCTGCATCGACTTCAGCTTCTAAACCAAAGCGCAAAAAAACCGCACTAAGTGCGGTTTTTTTTGGGCCCATGAAATCAGTTGATTTCGGTGACCCCGTCGACATTGTCGCAGCACGGGGTGTTAGGGCTGATATCGTTCTTGGCGCAGAATGGGATGTATTCGCCAGGGTTGTCCGCACTTTCACGCACGTTGGTGTCGGAGGCGACATATCGAATGCCCAGGGACTTGTTGGCGGCTACGCACACGCGATCAGCGACACCGGTCTTGTACACTTCGTTTTCACGAGTCGACCAGTCAAGCCCACCTTGAGGAATGGCCGCGAGGTATTTTGGTACCAGGATATTGAGGTTGGTCTCAGTGTCCATGTACAGGCCGTCGTTTCGAGCAATCAGGATCGCACCCCGGATCTGGGCGGCTTCCTGGATGTACTTGGTGGCTTTGGATTTTGCGGCACTTTCACCACTTTCCGACATGTAGAGAATTGTGCCAAAAGTAACCAAAACGGTCATTATTACGGCAATAACGATGATAATTAACTGGAACATGGGCTTTACCCTTCTTATTATTTTTGTAGGTACAGTTTTTCATACATATTGAGCAAAGTCAAAACCCCACCAGCGGGGTGGGGTTTTATCTTATAGCAACAATTGAATCAATTCAAAACGGCAGCAATCAACTTTTCAGCGGTTTGAAACCCTGGCAGGTCTTTGCCGTCAGCGGTAAATACCGTCGGTGTACCGCGTACGTTGAACACGTCGCCCAGGAAATAATGTTGGGCCACGGGCGAGTTGATCCGATTAAGCTCGGCTGGCAGTGCAGCACAATTGGCTGGTGGTACTTTGAAACCGGCGTAGGCATCGTTCAGTGCAGCTTTCTGATCCAGCGAACACCAAACGTTGTTGAGGTTTTCCTGGGTTGTGGTCAGCTGGTTGCCTGATGCGCGGCCCATGTCACGCGGGTACAAGATGTAATGCACAGTGATGCCTGCAGCGTTGAGCTCCGGTATGGCGTGGTGAAGTTTCTGGCAGTATGGGCAGGTTGGGTCGGTGAATACATAGATCGACGCTTTCTCAACCGGTGCTTTCCAGGCAATGGTGAAATTGTCCGGGATTTTCTTCAGCGTGTTCTGAATCTGCGCTTTTTTCTCCTCAGCGGTCATCACCGTGCCATCCGGGTGATAGCCGATCTTGGCGATCTGGCCGTCCGCTGGTGCTGCCGGTGCTGCTTGCGCTGGCAGAGTGGTCGGTGCGGGTTGTCCCCCTGTCAGTGGCGCCACGGGGGCTGTCGGTGCAGTGGTTGAATCAGGTACGGCTGGCGCGGCGGGCTTGTTCAGGTTGAACTTGACCAGCCCCTGGGCTTTGACGGCTTCAGCCCGTTGCTTGACCAACTGGGCGAGTTGTTTTTCATCAGGTGCGCCGAGCGCCTTGACCTCCTCGGGAATGGCTTTGAGGGTAGTGACCGGTTCAGCGGTGGTCGTCGGCTGCGTGATCACGGCGGCCTGCTGCGCCTGGATGGGGGTTGGCGCCTGCGGCACAAACAGCAGCTTGTAGGCCCCTGCCAGGCAGAGAATAATCACAGCACCTTTAACCAGATCGGTCATGAGGTTGTTGCGAGGCGGAACACCAGTCGCAGCGGCGTCGCCTGTCACGGATTTATTCGATTGCATTCACATAATCTCTTATTGTTTTTGTTTTGTGCAATATACATCTAAGCCGATACTATTTGCATCGACTTTTAGCGTTAACCTAGAACGGCAGCCAGCTCACTGTCTTCTGCCGGCACCAACTCCTTGAGCAGAAAGTCTACCAGCGACTTGAAACGGTTCTTGTGCAGAACGAAATCGGCTCGATCCTGGTTCCACGGCTGGTCAATCAGGGCAGTGCGGGTCACCAGACCCGCTTCCTTCATTTTATCGAGGTTGGGTGGATAGTCGTCCACCATGGCTTCGAAACCCCCAGGGTAATAACCAATCGCGGCTTGAGCCTTGGACAGGCCTTCAGGCACCACGATCAGGTGGTCGTAGAAGAAGTTATTTTGATTGAGCCAGCGCTCAGTCAACTGATACCCATCGCTATGGTAGCCGCGTGAGGTGATCAGAACGATCGGATGCGCCGCTGCCCGAAGGCGTTTCAGTGCCGCCTGCACACCTGGGTAGGGTTTGATCTTGCTGATGAGTTGCTCGCCTTCGATGACCTCGAAAAACTCCTCAAGGGTGATGTCATACAGCGAGGTGACGTTGAAGGTTGACCACGCAGAAAGCGGGATATTTCGGTTGAAGCGTTTATTGAGCGCTGGGTTAAGCAGCGCGGACAAACTGCCTAACACATCATCGATGTCGATCGCGTACGGCTTTTTCTGCATGGTAAATTCTCCTGAAAGATGTCAATATATACCATAATGTTGACATGGCTTCAATTGCCCTTAGAAAGTCGACGTACACACCTCAGATTTATTGAGATCGGCCAATCTCAGTGCCTATGATAGATCCAGACCCCAAAAATTCAGATGTGAAAGCCATGCAAGAAGAAGTCAGCGAATCCCTTTTCCTGGTCGACCTCAATCACGCCCGTGATGTGGATGTCGAGCCAGGCATTGAAGAGTTGTCCTGGGACGAGTTTGCCGAGAAGGTGAAGCGGCATCGCATCCGCGACCGTAAGGATGGCCCAGGCTACATTCCGGCCATGATGAAGCTTGAGTCGGAATGGCAACTACTGACCAACCAGAAATCCGGCGTCACGCACTACCGGGGCGACATCAATATTGAGGCACTGACCGTGCTGGTGATCGATATCGACCAGCCCGGCGCGCTGGAAAAGGGCGAGCAGATATTTGAAGGGTTCGAGTACATTGTTCACTCGACGCACAACTACACGCCTGAAACCCCTTGGAAGTATCGGATGATTGTGCGCTTGGCTCAGCCGATTCTAGTGGAAGACTGGCCGGAATGCTTCGAAGCCCTGAAGTCGCGTATCGATCTGGATCCTTCGTGCTGCAACCCTTCGCGCTTTTACTATTACCCCAGTCATTCGGCATCGTCGAACATCGGTGCGCGCAACTTTCACCAGAAAGGACGGGCTATCACCAAGGATGAAATCATCGCCTTGGGCCAGGATGTCGGCAAGCGGATTCGCATTTCCCCGTATTTCTCGCGAACCATGGGTACCCTGCCGCTGGATCAGGCGAGGGTCAAACGCCATTTCTCCGGAAAATTGGTGGCCCATTACGATACCCTTCCGCAAAGCGTGAACCTGACCACGGAAAGCTTTTACTCACGGCACATGCGTTCGATCGTTGATTTTGAATTATCGCCCCATAGCCGGCATATTTTTGCGTTGTCCGTCACTGGCCGGGAATATTACATGATGGGCCCACGCGCTGACTTGCGTCGGCTGCTGGATCTGATGTTCCAGATCGCGGCCAAGCATGGCACTCCGCTGGAGTCCGGTGAAAACACCATTGATGAATTGCCGGAGATGATTATTTCGGCGATGGTCAAATATGCGCCAGAAGCCCTGATCCTTGCGCAGGAAACCCACGGCGAAAACATGTTGACCTGGGTGGTGGAAACAATCGACAAATCACTCAGAACCTACGAGAACGCTGCCCCTCTGCCCGAGCCTGAAGCTAAAAAGGATCCGCTAGCTGACATGTATGAGGTGATGCGCAACCGGCACGTGGCGTTTATTCGTGAGTTCCTGGAATCGGGTGACTACAAGCGTTTGGTGACTCAAGTCATGCGCAAGGAATTGCGCAATGAAAATCCTGATTTTGAGAGTATCGCCAAAGCCCTGTTTCGTTATCGGTTTGGCTACCTGACTCAGGTGTCGAAGATGAGCTCCGACCGGGCTTACCAGAAAATGTTTGTCGAAGGTCGACTGATTCTGGGGAAGCTGTTTGCCGAAGAAATGTCGGTCAACCCACAGAAACTTGCATTCTCAAAAAGTGCATTGCTGGTGGAGATCGCTCGTCAGACCCCAGAAAACCTGAAAAACAATGACGCCACCGCCCAAGAGCATGGAATTTAAAACATGACGACCCCAACTGCCGCATCGCTTGATAATCAGCCATTGATCGATGAACTGACAGCCTCAGATAACGATCCAGTGGTGTTTCCCGTCACCCAGAACCTGGGAGGTGTGGAGGCGTGGGAACGTGTTTTTGCCGAGCCTTTTGATAAAGCGTCGGCGCTTGCCTCGTTTGATGTGCTGGCGGCGTCGATTAACGAGCGCCCACTTGAAGGCCATAAGACGCCGTTGAGCCGTGCTGCCGAGACCGCCACTGGCGCACGCATGGAATTCATCACCAAGGTGTTCGAGAAAGCGGTTGAGGTTCAGACCTACAAGAAGTTTCCGGACGGCTCGCTCGGTAAAATGGCGGTGCAAGCCGGCAACCCGGAAGGCGCCGTGACGGCGGCGCGTACAGCGCCTCAGTTGCATACATTGATGCGCGACAGCAATGAAGTCCCATTGATCGTCCAGGTGATGATGCAGGGGGATCTGGAATTGTTAAACCAGCTTACCACGCGTATCAATGACGCACCGTTGATCGACCCTTACTACACCAACAAACAGGGTTTCTCCTACCTGATCAGCTATCTGAAAAAATGCCCTGAGCCACGCCTGGACGTTATTGAAGGATTTTCCAAGTGCCTGCTTAATGCGCGCAACCTTCACGACAGCTCGGCCACTTTTTATCAGCGTTATCTGACCACCTCCGACATGTATGGCAAAACGGCGCTGCACGCTCTGGCCTTGCGTATGGCTGACAATCGCATCGACGATCAGGTGTTCATTGATGTGTTCTCCTGGTATAGCGAGCAGGTTGACATCAACACCCCAGACAGCAACGAAGAAACCGTGCTGCACATCGCCTCAAAATATAATCGCCCGCACGTCAACATCGCCTTGTTGAAAATGGGTGCCTTGCTGGATTGGGTGACTCACAGTGGCCGTACGGCGCTCAATATCGCCGCTTATCATGGCCAGGTGGCGTTGGTGAAGGCCTATCTCGAATACGATGTGGTGGCTGCCAACGTTGACCCTTCGCTGAAAAAAGCCGCCGCCGACGGCCCGCGCCCGCGCTTGCCTTTGCATGCGGCACGCAATAACCACTGGGGTACGCTGATTGAGTACCTCAAACACAGCAGTGAGGGCATTAACCAGCACGAAGAGACCTCGGATCGGCATACACCACTGATCCTGGCGGTGAAGTCGGTTGACCATGGCGCGGTTGCGGCGCTGATCAAAGCTGGCGTGAAGATCAATGAAACCAATGGTCATGGTTACACCGCCGTGCATTACGCTGCACACAACTTCAACGGGGTGTTGGGCGATGCGCCGCAAAAGATCCTGTTTGATTTGCTGGCAAACGGCGGTTCGCTTGAAATCTCCGACATTGATGGTCGTACGCCGCTGGACATCATCATTGCGCGTTCCGATATCGATTCTTCGCAAGAGCTGTTCTACACCATCAACACCAGCCTGCTGTCTGAGTGGGTCTTCCAGGGCGATCGGGAAAAAACCGAATTGTTTCTTGAGCAGGGTGAGACCATGTCGCACACCACCCAAGGGGTGTTGCGCGATACGCACCCACTGGTTGCTCGGGCTCAAAAATGGTTGAAACAGCATGACGCCAGCAGCAACAAAGAGATCAAGGAGAAGATCAAACAGGCGAAGTCTGATCTGTGCGGCATCCTGGTGGACACCTTGAGTTACTCGGCGGTGGTGTTGAGCGTGGCGGATGTGGACGTGAACACCACGGTGAAAAACATCTATGAGGCAGTGCCTGAACAGTACCGCTTGCCGGTACTGGGGTCGGTGGGATTTGTCATGGCCTTGGCCAGGGCAACCGAGTTCAGGGGTGACCTTCAGAAGTTCCGGAACATCGGGTTTGCAGCGGATGCGATGGCGGGCAAAATATCGCGCAATCTGTTAAAGCCGGTGACTTCCGCCTTAAGCAAATGCATCACGGGTGAATCAGGCCCACTCAAACATGCCTATCGCTACTTCAAGGGCTTGCGCGACAGCTGCCGGAAAATCTCCACCGCTTGCAAGGTGTTCGTACGTGTGCTCAGGCGCGGTAATTTGAACCAGGCCAGCCCGTCCGAGTTGGTTGGGCATCTGGACGAAGAAATGCTTGCCGCTGTGGCCAAGATGACACACCAGGACTTCCAGCGATTCCGGGGTCAAGCTCGGCTCAATGCCCGGCACGGACAGCAGGAGCACGACACACTAAATCGTTAAATGAAAAGGGAGGCCACGGCCTCCCTTCTCTTTTCCTCAGCCGTTATCTCGGTGGGTTTACGGCGTGACTTCCGCTTCCACGGTCTGGGCTTTGACCTTTTCCGGAGCAGCATTGAGTGCACTCCAGAACCTGGCACCGGTTGACTTGGCCACGTGGTGTTTTTTCAGCAAGTCTGCCAGTTCGTCCAGGCCCCAGTGGGTCACTGGTTCGTGCATCACCGGCAGAGTAGGCTGTGGCTGCAGGCCTTGTTCACTCAGGGCGGCAAGATCAGTCAGGGCCTGGTCAAAACGTCCCTCCAGGTGCAGATTGCTCAGCACCAGCCCCCATTGGGTGCGTTGTGGCCAGTGCATTTCCTGGGTGAGCATGGTCTGCAGTCGTTGACTGTGCTTGGCGTAGTCGACCTGCCCCTTGCTGCTCAATTCAGCATCCAGGCGCTCAAAGAAACGTTCCATGATCACCTGAATGTCGGCCTCGATGTAGATCGAGAGAAACGGCAAGTTGCGCTGTTCGGCGATGGCTTGCATGGAAATGACGCCCTCAGGCTCCAGGATAGGCATGGGGGAAAGGCCCTGATCCAGAATGCGCGCCACTTCCGCAGCCGAGGTGCCATACATCGCCGAGTGCGAGGCTTCGTATTCCAATAATTCGCCGGCTTCGATCATTGCTTCGAAGGTCTCGCGGCTGACGAAGTGGTAATCGACACCCTCGACCTCACCCTCACGCATGGCCCGTGTGGTGACACTCACTGGTTTGCGAAATTGTGGGTGTTCACTCAACGCCTTGGCAAAGGTCGTTTTGCCGCTGGTACTCATCCCACTGAGGGTGACAATCATGCTCATGGTGTTGCTCCTGCTCCGGGGCCGTTAGAACGGCGCGGGGTCTGACGATTGATCGAAAGTTCTTGGGGGTTTGGCGGTCTCTTCCAGCAGCGCGAGGGTGCTGTCAAACTCTTCACGAAAGCGGGTGACCGGGCTCTTGAAATCCTGCTTCGGTAAACCGGTGGTGCGAGAGGACTTTTTCTGCAGCTCCGCCTTGGCCACTACGGCTTGTTCTTTGCGCAACTCCAGCCCAGGATCCTGGAGGCTTTTGAACTGCAATTGCAGGGTAAAGCGGCCCGCAGGGAATTCATTGATCGAGATAATGAAGGTGCCTTCAAAGACATTGCTGGTCGATTTCTCTACCGGCATTTGGGAGTCGGTGACACAACCAAAACAGATGCTGGGGAATTGCACACCTGGGTAGTCGGCGAACTCCACGAGCATGCGCAGGTGTTTTTCCTGGACGATCGCTGGCGATTTCTTCTTCTCGTCAATGACCATGCGAAAGCGCGCATGGAACTCCGGTTCAGGAAAGTGCTGACCCCAAGGCCCCAACTCCTGCATTTGCTCACACAGCTGGATAGTCAGATAGTTCGGGTCGATGTCTTTGATGTCGACATTCAAAGAGCCAATTATCTGCTCTTCGGTCAGTTCCTTGGCGACTTCGGCGTCAAACAGTTCCATGAATTGTTGCAGGTATTCATAGCGCACGGACACGCCGGCAGCCATGGCATGCCCGCCGAATTTACCGAGTACTTCGGGGTGGTGTTTGTTGATGTGGTCGAGGATGTGCTTGAGGTGAATACCTTCGACCGAGCGGCAGCTGCCTTTCACGTCCTTGGTGCTCAACACGACACGCTGCTCTTCAATCTCGGCCAGCGGGGCATTGTTCAAAATCAGCTGGTCGAGCTTGTTGCGCTCTTCCTGCGCGGCGATGGTATCGGTCATGCAAATGATCGGACGATTGATGCGTTCCTTGATGCGCGAAGCCACGATGCCCACCACCCCGGCGTGCCAGGACGGATCATGGATCACCACGCCTTTGCGCTCCAGTAACTTGTGCTCTTCAATCAGAATGCCGGCGTCGAACACGTGGTGCGATTCGATGTCACGACGCTGGTGATTGAGGTCGTCCAGGCGTTGGGCGATTTCTCGGGCTTTGGCTTCGTCTTTTTCCAGCAGGCATTGAATACCCACGGTCATGTCATCCAATCGGCCTGCGGCGTTAATCCGTGGGCCGACGGCAAAGCCCATGTCCGAGGCCACAACCTTGGTGATGTCACGCTTGCCGATCTCCAGCAACGCCTTGATACCAGGTCTGGCCAGGCCTTGACGCATACGACGCAAGCCAGCATGCACCAGAATGCGGTTGTTTCGATCCAGCGGCACAACGTCCGCAACGGTACCTAGGGCCACCAGATCCAGCAGGCAGGCGACGTTAGGAACTTCCCTGCCCTGTTCGGCGAAGAAGCCCTTGTCGCGCAAGTGCGCCCGTAAGGCCAGGATGACGTAAAACATTACCCCGCAGCCTGCCAGGTTCTTGCTGGGGAATAGGCAGCCAGGCTGATTGGGGTTGATGATGACATTGGCGGCAGTGGGCAGCCCCTTGTCACCGGGCAAGTGGTGGTCAGTGATCAGCAGGTCACACGGTCGACCCAGCAAGATGTTGCCATCGTTGAGTACGGTGTCTTTGCCAAGATCCCTGACGGCTTGGGCCCCCTCGTAGCTGGCGATGCCGTTATCCACGGTGACGACCAGGTCAGGCATGAGTTCGCCCGCCAGTTTGGCAATGGGCGGGGTCAGCCCGTAGCCGTGGATCATGCGATCGGGAATCAGGAACTGAACGTTCTTGGCCCCCATCAATTCCAGGCCTTCTACGGCAATACTGGTGCTGGTGGCGCCGTCACAGTCAAAGTCGCCCACCACAACGATACGGCTTTCGCGACGAATGTGCTCTTCCAGGAGCTCAACCGTGGCTTGCATGTTGAGCATTTCGTTGGGTTTGATCAGCGCGTCCAGCGGGTATTTCATCTCATCAAGGTGCTGAACACCTCGATTCTGCAATATTCGGTTAATTACAGGATTGGGGTGCACCTGATTGCCCGACATTGCAGGCCGCTCAAAAATGGGTTTGATGCCGAGACTCATGAGGTACTTCCCTTAAATTCAATACTAGCATTATTCATTATAGCAACGCCCCACCACAAGGGTGAGGCGCTTTTTAGCTAAATTGCAATCAGGCGGAAACGGCGTTCAACTTGCCGGCGCTGACCGTGGACTTCTCCGCGCCGGTCGCAGCCAGTGCACGCAGGTAATAGGTGGTTTTCAGACCCCGGTACCAGGCCATGCGGTAGGTTGTGTCGAGTTTCTTGCCCGAGGCGCCGGCAATGTAAATGTTCAACGATTGCGCCTGATCCAGCCACTTCTGACGACGACTGGCCGCATCGATGATCCATTTGGTCTCGACTTCAAACGCGGTGGCATACAGGTCTTTCAAGGCCTGAGGAATCCGCTCGATCTGCTGCACCGAACCGTCGTAGTATTTGAGATCATTGATCATGGCCTCGTCCCACAGGTCGAGGGCTTTCAGATCGTTGACCAGGTACGGGTTGATCACCGTGAACTCACCGGACAGGTTGGATTTCACGTACAGGTTTTGATAGGTCGGCTCGATCGACTGCGAGACACCCGTGATGTTGGCGATGGTCGCGGTTGGCGCAATGGCCATGATGTTGGAGTTGCGAATGCCATTTTTGACCATTTCGCGTACTGGAGCCCAGTCGAAGGTGGAGTCTTCATTCTGATCCAGGTATTGCGCGCCACGCGCCTGACGCAGTTTATCAATCGAATCGAGTGGCACAACCCCCTGCGACCACAGCGAACCCTGAAAGCTTTCGTACGAACCACGCTCAATCGACAGCTGGTGCGATGCACGGATGGCGTAGTAACTGATGGCTTCCATCGACTCATCCGCAAACTGAACAGCCGCGTCGGAACCGTAAGGAATGTGCTGCAGGTACAGCGCATCCTGAAAGCCCATGATGCCCAGGCCGACCGGACGGTGTTTGAAGTTGGAGTTCTTCGCTTGCGGCACCGAGTAGTAGTTGATGTCGATGACGTTATCCAGCATGCGCAAGGCTGTGTTGACGGTCTGCTCCAGCTTCTTCAGATCGAGCTTGCCATTAACCATGTGGTTGGGCAGGTTGATCGAGCCGAGGTTGCACACGGCGATCTCGTCCTTGTTGGTGTTCAAGGTGATCTCGGTGCACAGGTTGGAGCTGTGCACCACGCCGACGTGTTGCTGCGGAGAACGGATATTGCATGGATCTTTGAAGGTCAGCCATGGGTGGCCCGTTTCAAACAGCATGGTGAGCATCTTGCGCCACAGGTCGGCAGCCTGCACTTCCTTGAACAACTTGATCTGTTTGTTGCGCGCCATGGCCTCGTAGGCTTCGTAGCGGGCCTGGAAGGCTTTGCCGGTCAGGTCGTGCAGGTCAGGCACTTCATCGGGGCTGAACAGCATCCAGGTGCCCTTGTCGAAGACACGCTTCATGAACAGATCCGGAATCCAGTTTGCAGTGTTCATGTCATGGGTGCGACGACGGTCATCGCCCGTGTTCTTGCGCAGCTCGATGAATTCTTCGATGTCATGGTGCCAGGTTTCCAGGTAGGCACAGACGGCGCCTTTGCGCTTACCGCCCTGGTTGACAGCGATCGCGGTGTCGTTGACCACCTTGAGGAATGGCACCACACCTTGGGACTTGCCGTTGGTGCCCTTGATGTACGCCCCCATTGCACGCACAGGAGTCCAGTCGTTGCCCAGGCCCCCGGCAAATTTGGAGAGCATCGCGTTGTCGTGGATCGAGTGGTAGATGCCCGACAGATCATCCGGCACGGTGGTCAGGTAGCAGGAGGACAGTTGCGGGCGCAGAGTGCCGGCGTTGAACAGGGTTGGCGTCGAGGCCATGTAGTCAAAAGACGACAACAACTCGTAAAACTCGCCGGCACGGCTCGTGGCTTGAGCCTCCTCGATCGCCAGGCCCATGGCGATGCGCATGAAAAACACCTGGGCTTTTTCGTAGTGAAGACCGTTATGGTGCAGGAAATAACGATCGTAAAGGGTCTGGAAGCCCAGGTAGGTGAACTGCAAATCAGCTTCCGGCTTGATCAGATTGCCCAGCATTTCCAGGTTGAAGCGACCGTCAATCAAGCGTGGATCCAGTTGTTCAACCGCAACACCAAATTCCAGCGCTGCGACCAGGTCATCGGCGTAGGTGGCATCTGCGCCCAAACCGACCACGGCACGGGATTCGTGTTCCAGGTCTTTGGCCAACAGGCGTGCTGCGACGAAGGTGTGATCCGGCTCTTTTTCAATGCGGGTGCGAGTCGCGAGGATCAACGAGGTTTGAATATTTCCCCATTCAACACCTTCGTAAAGGTTTTTCATGGTTTCTTCGGCGAGGTCTTTGGCCGAAACAGTGGTCAGGCCCTGACAGGCGTCGGCCAGATACTCTTCAAGCATGGCGGCGGTCAGACGACCTTTCACGCCGTGCTTGTCCACGTATTCAATGGAGTCGTCTTTGACGATTACGCGTTGCTGCTGACGCTCGTTGCGGTACAGAACGTAGGCGACAGCGGTTTTATGTTCACCCAGGCGCATCAAGCCCGCTTCGACCAGATCCTGAATTTCTTCAACCTGAATCGAATGGCGATTGGCGGTGGCGAGGTGAATGCCGGCAATGATGCGGTTGGCGACGTCTTGCAGGTGCGAAGAGTTTTTGAATTCGATGCCCAAGGTGGCTTCGAAAGCCTTGGCAACAACGGTACGGATACGTTCGTCGTCAAACGACATTTGGGTGCCGTTGCGCTTGATTACAACTGTCATGGTCTTACCTTTTAGATGCTAAGCCCCAGCTGAGCCGGGGCGATTTGGAATGGGTTGGGGTTAAGAATTACCCCTACCTTCACGCTATCATGGTCGAGAGACGGCTTGTCAATTTACATTAAAATCATTTGGTCGGAAAGAGTCACTTCAAGCCTCTGAGCATAAATCTAAAGGGTGCCCACACCCCAATATTCTGGGCCTTTGCCTCAGCCTGGGCTTTGCCCATGAGATTTTTTTCCAGCTCGGTACCGCCAGGGAAGCCCTCTTCCTGAGTCATCAATCCTTGACCAATCAGCTGTACCGCCATGGATTGACCGGACGCATCAATGGCTGAACAAAAAGGCACAACGTAATCGCTAAAATTTCCATAGCAGCGAAACTGGAATGTTCCATTGAGAAGCGCTGCACGAATGGCGTTTTGACTCTCCGCTTCAAAATTGTCTTCCGAGAGCATGGTGCCGGGGATCGTCGCGGACGTCACCCCGGCGAGCTTCACTTTAATCATGTAGGGGTTGAGAATCACATAGGCGGTAGCGATCGAGCGAGCGACGCCTTTGACCTCGTCCACGTACGCGGTGTCCGGCATCACCCAGAACGTCATGTCCTTGTCGGATTCCATCAGGGTGCCTTCAAACACAAGTTCTTGGGGGAAGGGCTGCCAGGTTCCACGGTCAGGGGTAGCTGCAAAGGCAGTACCCATAAAAGGAATTAATGCAGCCACGAGAATACTCACTACTTTCAGCATGACATCTCCTCAGGCTATTATGATTGTATTGATAATAACAAAAACACCAGCTTTACGGATAAGGTGTTTATTGAAGGTTGTACGCCAATGCCCGATAAACTGCCAGGCAGCATCACCCAGCCGCTGGATCTTGAAAACACTGCCAAGTACACCAGTCAGCATTTTGAGCATGTGTTTGTGCCTCATTCAAAAATCAACGGCAAACAACTGCTGATGATGCCAGGCCCGATCGAAGGTAATTTCCCTGTCAGCATCCGTGAGAATCTGGTCAGGGGCGCCGTAATGGGGCACCTGAATTTTGAAGCTGATCTGCCGTTGCACCAGGCTTACATTTGCCTGTTTAGGGTGACGGAGCGCTTCAACAGCAACCACCGCTGGCTGATGATCGATTCGATGATTCCTGCCCGCGATTACGGTGTTTCGCACATCGTGCAGAAGGTGCTGGAGTCGTGGCGATTCGCGTTTCTGAAGGAGAAAAAAGACCTTTGGTATGAAACCTTCGGCGAAAACGCGTTCATGGTGCTCGATCACAACGAGCAGGCAGTCAAAGAACTTCTAGAGCTCAATGAGCGCAATTTTTTACGCCTGAAAAACGAGTGGTCAAACATTCGTGACACCTGGCATGAAATTCGGATGTTGCTGCGACAAAACATCGATATGAAAAACGTCGATTTACTGGTCGATGCCTACCGGCAAGACAAGGACTCGACCATGGACAGGCATCCGTTCCGGGCCCTGAAGAACCTCTCACTCAAGCCTGAGGTCGAAACCAAGTATTTTCGGGCGACCGGCGTGCTTGATCGAGTCCATGAAGACATGGAAAACGTCATTGCCGACTACCTGGACGCGAAAGTCGGCAGAAACGGCGAAACGGCCATCAACCTCAATGATGCAATCAAAGAAACCAGCATGTCGCTCAAGATCAAGCGCTCGCTGGTGGAAGCAAAGTTCATCGAGATGATCCGTGCCGGTCGAGCGGACTTCAAACACATCAACGGGGAAGATTCGATCTCGCTCGGCAAGTTGCTTCGCAACGACCAGGCGCTGGCCCGTGAGCTCGCTTCACGCTCAGGGCTTCACACCCCTGGTTTGGCCTATGAGCTTTATCATGGTGGTTTTAAGCCTGACGGCACACCGGTCATTTTGAGCCAGGATCAAAACACCGGGGTGTACAGTGCGTTGTTGCACCGCACCTCCGTGCTCACCGGAGGCCCAGGTACGGGCAAGTCGACCACCAGTAACGCATTGGTGCAACAGCTGCGTCGTCTCCACCCCAACGGTCGCATTCTTCTGGCCACCCCAACCGGCAAGGCTGCACGCCGTTTGGCAGAGTTGACTCGAATGCCCTGCATTACCATGCACCGGCTGTTGGGGATGGCGCCCAATACTGCCTCAATGCTGACGGGGTTTGGTGAACATGACACCCTGATCGTGGATGAAGCGACCATGTGTGACCAGGCGTTGCTGGCCAATGCCAGTCGTCACATGAAAAACCGTGGGCGTCTGGTGCTGATGGGGGATAAAGACCAGCTCGAATCGGTGGACGCCGGGGCTGTTTTTCGTGATGTCATCAGTTCGCGCCACTTTCCAGTTTCCGAACTCACCGACGTTCGCCGTCAGGCTGCTGAAAGCTTGATTGTTTCAGGGGCCTACTCGGTGCTTGGTGGCATGATGCCGGAGTTCAACGACGCGACCGGTGACTTGCATTTCATCGATGCCAACACCCCTGCCGAGATCGCTGCCAGAACGAAGGAGCTGGTGTCCAAGCTGATTCCTCAGGCGTATGGCATTCGCACCGAAAACATCCAGATCCTGGCGTCGATGCGTAAAGGCGATGCCGGAGTGACCGCCTTGAACTGGGCACTCAAACCGATCTTCAACCCTCAGTCGACGGTAAAGAACGCTTGGGGACGCCGCCTGGGCAACAATTTTTACCACATTGGCGATCGCGTAATGCAGCTGCGCAACCGCTATGATAAGGACATTCAAAACGGCGAGATCGGGATTATTCGCGATTTTTCTGAGAGTCGCCAGGAAATCATCCTGGAGCTCGAAGACCGAGAAATCAGCCTACCCTACAGCAACTACCTGGACATGACCCATGCCTGGGCTGCAACCGTGCACAAAAGCCAGGGTTCGGAGTACCCCTGTGTAATCTTCGTGCTTCCTGATGACCACATCAACATGCTCACCAAAAGACTGATCTTTACCGCGATGACCCGTGGCAAAGAACATGTATTTTTTGTCGGCAAACGCAAAACGCTGGAAAAGGCCCTGCAAAATGTCTGGGAGATGGAGCGCCATACGCACCTGGCATTTTTCATGGCGGAGCAGCAGAGCCACACCCTGAGCAGCGAGCGCTTTCGCCAAATGGTCATGGAGAAACCACGGCTTCGCCCTACAGCGTCGAATCGCGTGTCGGCGTATGACATCGATGTCCCGTTCTAGTACTGGAGGTGGAGCATGATTGAAGGATCCGTTCTCTCCTACCTGGTGATGGGACTGACCCCGACGCTGCTGCTGATTGAACCTGCGATTGATCGCTTGTTCCGCCATCGGCGAGGTAAACGGCTGTACCACAAGAACAAGGGCCACAGTACCGAGGCCCTTAAAAAACTGGACTGGAAGGACTTTGAGCACCTGTGTGCCGGCTACTTCATCAAGAAGGGGTATTCCGTGCAAATGAGCGGCCTGGGTGGCGCTGATGGAGGTATGGACTTAATCCTGCGTCGCCAGGGCAAAAAGTACCTGGTTCAGTGCAAGCATTGGAAGAGTCGGGTCGGGGTGGCCGTGGTGCGTGAGATGTTCGGCGTGATGCACGCCGAACAGTTTAGCGGGGTGTTCATCGTTGGGCTGTCCGGTTTTACCCGCGATGCGTGGACATGGTCAGCGGGCAAACCGATCAAGCTAATGGATGGTAAGGCGTTGCTTACTTGTTGAGCCAATTAGGCTGTGACAAAGCGCCTCTTTTGCGAGGTGTTTTGTCGAGGCTGGAGGCACTGGCAGAAACCGGGTTCATCGGGGGCGGTGCGTACTTCAAGGCTTTTTTGAGCTTGTCCTTGGTGTCTATCAATTCATACCTAAGCTCGGCTTTTTCATCGTCCGCCGACACCATGACCCAAATATTCCAGCCAAAACTGGCGATGATTGGTACCAGGCACAAGATCATCGGTAGCCATTGCACAGCGTTCTGTTCAATTGATTGCCGGAGGAAAACCCCTAAAAAAAGCATAGAATTGGATAGCACAACCAGCGACAGCGCAGAGAGCAGGTATTTTTTGTTCATTGAGTGTCCAAAAGGGCCGATGCGCAGATCGGCCCTTCTTTGAGTTACAGAATGCCGGTGAGCGACAGTCCAAGTGCGACGGAGGATATTACCCCCGAGGCGAGCACAATGCCCAGGATGAGCTTGGTCTGCGAGACCTGACGCACCAGATTGACGTTATTCTGGTTGGCCTGAGTCAGTTGCTCTTTCAAGTTGTTGCAATATTGACGCCCCTCAAGCTTCAGGGTCTGATGTGCGCCCCGGAAATGGCTGATGCCGCGCTCCAGCTTGGCGTTTTCATGTTGCAGGCGATCAATCGTTGCGGTCAGCTGCGAATTTTCCGCCCGGCTCATCTGCAGGCGCTCCTGCAACACGGCAAACTCGGTCGAACCCAGGCGATCCTCGATCACGTCACTCAGACGTTTTTCAAGGGTCTGGATTTGCTGCTTGTCGTCCGACGCGGCAAAACGCAGGCTTTCGACCTCTTGACGCAGCGCGTGGGTGGTGTGCTGTTCGGTGGTCAGTTGCTCATTGAACGACAGCAACTGATTACGCAGCTCGACCTCGGCCAGTCCCGATGCATCCAGGCGGGCATTGAGATTTTCCAGGACGCTGGCCGGGACGTACTCGCCAGCATCGATTTTGCGCTGCAGGGTGCGCAGCTCATCTTCAACGACCAAGCGCTTGCTTTCGGCCTCGCGCACGGCGGCGCTGATCTCTTCACGCTGTTGTGCTAACGCCTGAATTCTTTCCTGCGTCATGCGCTCCACTTCACGGGAAACGCGCTCTTCAGCCAAGCGCTCAGTGCGCTCTTGGCTGGCAGCTGTCTCACGGCGCATGTCGATGATTTTTTGTGCAGCTTCTTGCGACAGGCGCTGAGTTTCCTGGCGAGAGGTATCCAGTTCTTGCTGTTTGCGACCCATGTCGCGCATCAGCGAGCTGTTTTTATCCGTCAGATCACTGATGCGGAATTGGGACTCACGCTCAACGTGATCGATTTTTTCCAAGAGGGCCTTTTGTTTGGCGCCGTGGAACTCACCGCCATCCAGCGGGGCGCGGCCTAGGATCTGGGTGGCGTCTTCAACCTGGTTATTGATTTCACGGTATTCGTTTTCGGTGATGTGGTACTTCTGCTTGTAGATCACAGCGGTCAAACGTTCACGGAAATCTGACCAATCCTGGCCCATGCCGTCTTCAGCTTCAGACTTGCTGACCAGCGACTTGAGCGATTCGTGGCCCAGTTGGCTGGCAGAACTGCCAGCAACCGGAACAAGCTCTTCGGCGAGCAAGGCGTCGGAAAGGGAAAGACCTGCCAGACGCAGGACTTGCTGAACGGCCAGATCCCAGGCAAAACTGGTCATGGACAGGCAGCGTCGAGCACTATCAAGCTCAATTCGAGCTTGGCCCGCATTTTTTCTATCAGTGAAGCTGTGGACTACAGCATTATTATTCGACTTATCCATTGTGTGCTCCGGTGACGCTGTTAGATTTACTGCAATAGATATATAATGATTAGGCAATCATGTCAATATAGGTAATAACCGAATGAGTGTGGATATACAGTCACTGCTGGTGACGCTGAAGAAATATTTCGGCTTTGATTCCTTGCGCGAATCCCAGGTGCCGATCATCACCTCGGTGATGGAAGGCAAGGACAGCTTGTCCATTCTCAAGACTTCGGGCGGTAAAACCCTGTGCTATCAGCTGCCCACCCTGCATCGCAACGGCTTGAGCTTGGTCGTCAGCCCATTGATCTCGCTGATGAAGGATCAGGTCGATGCCTTGGTGCGCATGGGCATACCAGCCGCCTACGTGAACTCCAGCCTGTCTCTGGATGAGGTGCGCGATCGTTACGCCCGCCTGGGTCGGGGCGAGTACCGTTTGTTCTACGTGGCTCCGGAGCGCTTTCAAGATAATGCGTTTATTGATGCGTTGTGTGCTGCCGACTTAAGAATGTTCGCCATCGACGAGGCCCACTGCGCCTCACAATGGGGGCACAACTTCAGGCCGCATTATGCGCGCCTGGGTCAGTCGATGAACCTGGTCGAACGGGAACTGGGCCGTGAGGTGCAGCGGGTGGCTTTTACCGCCACTGCGACAGCGCGGGTGCAAGAGGACATTGTCGCGATTCTTGGGCTGCGCAACCCGGATGTTCACTTGCAGGATTTTGACCGCGAAAACTTGATTTACGCGGTTATTGCAGGCGACAAGGATCGCAGCAAAGACGTTGAAAACATCATTCGGGAAAACACTGGCAGCAGTGGCATCGTCTACTGTGTGACGGTCAAGGA
>Ga0182007_10000057_pt1 | contig 89949 bp, 103 predicted proteins | sample Sormic07211113_1_FD_123023 | JGI IMG/M metagenome (GOLD analysis project Ga0182007, IMG submission 123023) | Rhizosphere microbial communities from Sorghum bicolor, Mead, Nebraska, USA - 072115-113_1 MetaG | ecosystem: Host-associated > Plants > Roots > Rhizosphere | place: USA: Nebraska...
CCTGGGTTTAGCCTTGAATCTGGAGGGATTATTTTTCCACTCGGCTAACGCAGCGAAATACCCGTTCCAGTCACTGCCAAGGCGCCGAATGATCGCCTGGCTCATGACGGCGGGAAGCTCTGAGTAAGACGGATGCTCCGAAAAACCTCGTTTCAAGAGCTTGTCGGCAGTGGCCCAGGGGATCAATTTCCCATCAAAAAATGACTGGCGCATCAGGTAATTGGCACAGTTGAACACCGTCTTTGCCTCTCGGCAAATACGCGCCACGGCACGATAATTCGTGTCGGACGGCTTGATCAGAATTCTTTCTGCTCGGTGCATGGCCAATTCCCTTGGGAGTAACTGCACTGTATGTACAAACAGTACAATGGTCAACAAAAAAGGCATTAGCCGGTCTACGACCTGCTGGCGCATTCAGCTCCACCCAAACGCTTCGCGCTATGGATGGAGTACCCTGCACCGATTGATGGATCCACAGGTCGCCGAGGCCATGAAACGCCAGTTCGCCAACCGTATCGAAAGGGCCTGCACCTGGGATGAGGCCCAACTCATGCACAATGAGTGCATCGATCGGGTCAAGACAGCCCTGGCGGCAGCGGAAAGAAACCTGTCGCGAAAGGCCGAGCGCGACAACGGTTCTGACGACCTTCAGCCCTGATCTGACGAAAGCCACCTCCAGGCGCGCCTGCCCCGCTGGCGCCTAGCCTTGGGGCTTCCAGTCAATACTCGACATTCTTTGGAAGCCGACTGGCTCTAGCCTGAAGTCCCGGTCATGGGCAAAGCTCAATATCCTTTCGAGCCTCGCCTGTGTCCTTGTCCCTAGCGATTGCTCAGATCATTTCCTGGACTGAATTTTTTACGCATGTCCTCACCCACGTACCGCCACAAATGGCTGGAAGCCAGCTTACTCATTGATTTCTCCAAACTCCCAGTGGCTTCTTTGGCCATACCCTTCAGGAATTTGCCGCCATACGCTTGCGCCAAGAAGTGGACGGCATCATCAACGCTTAATTTGGCGATACTCAGGTAATCCGGCACGCCACCTCTATCAATGAAACCACCTGTATTTAGCGACATCCCAAGCAGTCTGTTCAAATTCTGGGGATGTCGAAAAGCGCCTCGAATATCGCTCATGACTTTTTCAGGCAACTTTTTCAGGTACTTTTCGACCATGGGAAGGCAAAGCACATTGGGGAAGTTCCCAGCCTTACCGTTCGCCGAAATCCGTTCAACCACGGGCAGAAAGCTTGTCTCGTCTGAATTATTGCTGACATGGAACATGATCTCGGCGGAGAGTCGAATATTTTGCAGCGTTTCAAAGTCAGGTTTTAACGAGGAGGGAGCAAGCTGATCGGCAAGATTGAAAATGTCATCGTGAACCGCAATTTTACTCTCGACATTCGGCGCACCCGCCGACAGATCCGCGATCATGCCATCTTCAATGCCCGTGTAGTAGCCTCTCAAGGTCATCAAGAGTGCTTGGAAAGCGCTCTCTCGGTCAGGAGATGACTCGCTAGGAAGAAGCTCTCTTAAGCCTTTAAGCGAATTTTTCAGCGCGGTAATTTCTGTGTCGTTGTTCCAGGGCAGCCCCGTGGTTTTGTAAGCAGAAACCAAACCAAGGAGTTCTTTGTCCTGCTCCGTGACCAGCAAACGCTTAAGGTTGAATGCCAGTTCCATAGGCATGGATGATCCCATTACCTTGCGGTAAGCAGAATCAAAATGAGGATTGTCGTCTGTGCAATACTCATCCAGGAAATCCTTGAAGGGGTATTGCTCACGCAGCAACGCAAGGCTTTCCTCCTGGGTCAGGGAGCACTCCGCTATGACGTTGGGTTTGTTCAAGAAAGGTCTGATGTCCTCCAGCGGCTTACGCACGTCGATCAGTTGTTCACGGTAATGCTTCTGCGCGGAATACAAGGCATCCGTTAAAAAGGATTTGAGGACTTCTTTTCTGGAGAACGCCGTGAACAAGCGTGCTTTCGCTTCTTGCCTCAAGGACTCAGGAAAAAATTCGACGAACCCCTGCATCGAAAAGATAGGATAAGCATCCTTCCAATACCCTATAAACTCACGTGGGCTATCAGCCTTACCCTGAGCTTCCTTGGTCAGCACCAGATGCTTCTGGCTATAAGCATCAATGATCACGCGAGGGAAATGCCCTTTGGCGGCAGCGTCCTCGATCTTGAGCAGCAGCGCTTGCGGATCAAAAACAGGCGTCTTGGCGCATAGCAACTGCAGGATCTCGGAATCGAGCATGTTTCTTCGCTGCGTGGCGATTTCGGCGCGGTTCTCTTCGGGCACCAGGCCCACAACGAGCTTGACCAGTCTGGCGTGACTTTCTTTGGCGATCTCAGCGGGGTGCACAAAAAGCACATTGTCCAGAAGCCACACAACCGTTCTGTCGGCTTCACGTCGATACAGGGCTTCCGGCGACGCCAGCCACATTTTGGTGAAGTTGATGCACTCCTGATAAAACTCAGGTGTCTGCCAGTCCCGAGAGGTGTTTTTGAAAAACTCGAACTGATCGTCTTCAGCCCCTCCCATTTTCTCCATCAGTCCATCGATAAACTCCGCGCATTTCTCGCGTGTGGGTTTTGAAAAAAATGGTCTAGACATTTCAGGCTCCTGGTCAATAAATCATCGTAACCCCGCCAAAGACACAGGATCAATTAAATGTGCAATCACAAAACAATCGAGAAACGGCCAATCGTAAAAAGTCTTCTGGTCACTGCCAGGCCACGTGATGACCCGGCATTGAAGCAGGCGCGATTAGATCGAGGTTTAGCGCAGGGAAAGCGCTTGTTTTTTTTCGTAGTTTTTCTTGACGCTTGATTCAATCAAGGGCCAGAAAGAACTTTCCGCCAATTTGCTGAACGCTTTCTCTTGGCTACCAGAAGTAACCTTGGACAAGCGTTTTATATAAGCCCCACCAATGGTCTGTGCAAGCACATGAATCGCATCATTGGCAGACAGCTTGGCCATGCCCATGTAATTGGTCGAAGCATCGTGATTTTTTTTGCGGTCTATAAGCAACGAGCTGAACAGCAATGCATTTAGATTGTTTGGCTCGACGAATGCCGAGCGTATTTTTTCAATCGACTCTTTGCTAAGCGTCGAAATGTAGTTAACAGACTCCACATAAAACAACGCACGCGGGAAGCGCCCTAGCTTGCTGATCTCACTTATTTGCTCCATTGCTTGCGAGAATTTTTCCTCGCTGGAGTTTTCTCGTACGTGAAAAAATATTTCATCGTCCAGTCGATTTCTTGGAAGAGAATCAAATTGTTTTTTTGACTCCAGAGGGATAAATGGACTTATCATTTCGATGACTTTATCGACTGCAGCTCGCTCCTCCGGTTTGTCTCTATATGACCTGAGGAAGAAAAATATGTTTTGCAGGGATTGTTGCCTGAACACTGACTTTTCACTGGCGTTCAAGGGCTTCAGTTGGGTAAGCAGGCTGCCTAATTGATCGACAACTGCAGCATCCCCGAACGGATAATCCCCCATGACATGAAAGGACTTCGTGAGATCGTACAGTTTGATATCCTCATCCTGTTCGATTGTTTTTTTTCCGACGGCAATGTACTTTTGACTCAATTTAGAGCTCGTCAATTTTTGGTATGCCACGTCAAATTCTGGATTGCCGTCGGTAAAGTACTCACCCAAAAAGTCTTTGAATGGCAATTGCTCCCTGAGGAAGGCGACGGCTTCTCCCTGAGTGAGAGAGCAAACTCCAATAATATCCCCATTTTTAAGTCGTAGATCCTCTTTGATTGTGGGAAATCTCACACTCTCAAAATCAAATCGTGATCCACTTACGGTCATGTCTAACGCATCAAGCAGCAATCCATTCAAAGATTCTTTTTTTAAAAAGGCGTCGAGCAATCTTCCCTTGATAACAGCCCTTTCCTCGACTGGAAACAAATCAGGAAAGCCATCCATAGAGTGCGCCCTTCCGGTCTCTCTCCGGCTCTTTAAAATACTCACCATGTCAGGTGGATTGCCCGCTTGCTCTGATATGCGGATCTGTTTGGCACTCGCCATGTCGATGATTATTCTTGGGAAATACCCATTGACCGCAGAGTCCTCAATTTTCTTGAGCAGCTCTTCTGAATTGAAAACAGGGTTTTCTTGAAAAACGTAGGTGGCGATTTCAGAATCCAGCAGGCACCTTTGATCCTGTTTGAAATGATGCACAAGCTTGGGTGGGATTAGCGTTTCTAGAGCTCTAAGTAATTTGCCGTGGGTCTCTTTTAAAGCCTCTGGAGGGTGAACAAAGGCAACCTGCCCTGTCAGCCATAAAACCATATGTTCAGCTTCGTGTTTGTCTTTCTTGTCCGATGACACAAGATGAGTGTCAGCAAATTCAATGCATTTTTTGTAGAAATCTGCTGTTTGCCAACTCAAATCAAGGTGTTGGTTCAAGTGAGGATGACCAGGATGTCCCATGGTTTTGGTGATTTCGTCGAGGAATTTCTCGAACACTGAATTCGGGCTGTGCAAAAAAGATCTCATTAAAAATCACCTATCCATGAGTTAATGACTCCCATCATAGCCTTGCCCCATGCGCATGTTCAATACTGATGATATTGAACCCGACACGCATAGGAAAATGATTATGGCTCGGCTGCCGATCGGATCGATCAATCGCGCATTCAAAAAGGCACTCACCGAGCCCATTGTCTCGCTCTACCACTACAACGGCTGCGGCTACTTTGACGGCGGCTGCTTGCTGCTGGCCGACGCGCTGGTGTTGTGGAGCCAAGGCGATATGAAAATTGGTGGGTTCTCTCGTTTATCGTGGATAGACCAAGGCGTGGATCATTGGTTCGTCAAGCTCAACGTCGCCGGAAAGGAATTTCTGATTGATGCCAATGCACTCCAGACAGAAAAAGCTTTTACCCGCTATTGGCTTTATGACGAGCTTCTCGGCGAGGACTTCGTCATTCTAGAGAACCCCGTCCATCGAGTGGAATCAACTGTGCCCCGCGACGCGGTCTTCAGCGCATTGATCGCAGGGCAGATCGCCGAGAAGCTCGGGGACTATCAGCAATGGAGAGGCTCGATTGAAGAGCTCCTGAAGCCTGATGAAACCTGCAAAATGAGGTAACGTGGTGGTGCGGTTTGGTGAATGCGCATCGACTAGGAGAGCTGTATGGGGCACCTTAGCTTGGAAGACATCTATCCGCTTGATGTGGCTGAGTATGGCCATATGCGTGTTGGTATGACTGAGTTGTATGTGCGTGAGAACCGCGTGGTAGTAGGAGTAACCACCCTCGGCGAATTGCGTGAACTGACGTCACAGCTCCTGCGCGATGACGCTGTTCAAATGCTAGTCAGCGATCAGCTTGCCACCCTCCCACCCGATTTCGATCCATGGATATGGCAGATCACTCGCCATCGCGCCCTGCGCGCAAAATACGGCGATGACTGGAACAAAGACTGACCATTTTCGCACAGCGCGCCACCAATAATTGGAGTGTTTCCAGTGGCACGCGCCGAAAAAGCCCGCTCAAACACGGGCCTCTCAACTCAGCTGTAAAATACTGGACTCTGACGTGTCCAGGCGCTCATCACGTGAGCACGCCACGGGTGAGCCTGCTTACCCCCGGTGCTGAACAACTGCTCTTCGGCCAGGTGCGGGTGAATGCCCAGTCGTGCGCCCACGTCTTCAACCAGGATGCAGAAGTCTTCATAGTCGGCGCCCGTCACCTTATCGACGACGCGAAGTCGAAGCTGCGTCGGATCATTGATGGCCTTTTTCTTCGATGTGTAGTCCGCCTCAATGCTCGGCCAGTGCCACTGCCCTGTAAGCAGATGCACGCTGCGCGCTGTCCACTGGTCGAGGATGTAGCCATCGGCTTTCTGGTCGGCGAAAAAGATGATCTTGGTAAAGTACGCCGGGCCCATGCACGGCAGCTTGCCGCTGGCCTTCAGTTTTGAAAAAGCATCAAAGGCGCTGCGGCGCGTGTGCTTGCCCTGGCGAACCTCATCACACAACGGCAACCAGTGCGCCTTAGCGCCCCAGAAGTCCCGCCCATGATGGGCCTTCATCCCGCCCCAAGCCATGGTGCTCAGTACGCACACCTCGGTGGTGATCTGTGGGTTCAACCACAAGGCGCGCAGCGCCGATCGAGTCAAGGCTGTGCGAGACACACCCGGCAGCCCCTGAAGCGCCACAGAGATACTACCGGCCCATTGATGGGGTTTCTTGCCTGACCACGCCGGCAGCGGAGTCCCCTGCATCTGACTAAAAAGGGTGAATGGCGCTGTTTGGATCGCTGGAGGTGGCATTGTTTGACTACTCCTTGTTCAGGCACTGCAGGTAGTGAAGTTCAAGCGAGGCAAATACTACCCCGCCCCTCTATTGATCACACGCTTTTTTGTGGGGATTTTCGGGAAGACATAGGGACAACAGTAGATAACGATCTAACTTTTCACAAGAAAATCCACCTCCCTGCCCCGATACCTTCTCATCGAAAATCAATTTACCGGTAACTGCGCCACCAAAACCGCATTGGCGAAAGCGCTTGTACCCGCCGTTGTTTGGAACCAAAATGCACAGCGAAACGACGGATGCCCACTGCCGGCAAAGCCCCCCTCTCTCGCTGAAGATCCTTGTGACTCAGGAGCTGACCCATGACCAACACGCCCTACACACCGCTCAGTCGACAACAGATTCTGAGTGAGTTTTCCGATATCGTTCACGAACACGTTTCGCTGCCTCGTAAGATAGCCGCCAAACACACGGCTCAGCCGCCGCAATCGAGCAATCACTACAGTGTGTTGGGTCGACAGGCCAGCGAGAAAGGCCCCTCCTCCGCCCCAAATGCTGATGCACAATCCGTAAAACTGGCACGAATCAACAAGAATGGGCACAACGAAGGGGCCCTGCATAAAGCCATTGAAAAACACCCGTTCCTGCTGAGAACCCCAGAATTGTACTTAGGTGGCCTGTACCTGGATTCAATCCTCACCGAACGCTGCCTTCCTAGCAATCTCAGACCTGACTTCATGTACGCCACCGCGCAAGGAACCGTCATCAAGCTGGTTTTTGTTGAGATCAAAAGCTCAAAGTTCAATGCCTTTAACGGTCAATATGAAAACAGAAATGTGTTTCACGACGACACCATAAAACCGCTCGCTCAAGTCCGAGGCTATAAGCGCAGCCTGAAAAAACACGGCGTTATCAATGTCCTGCTTCAGAACCTTGAGGCGTTGTTTGAGCGCTATCCCATCAAGATTTTGGACGACAATGGTGCATTGAATCCGGGCATTCAAATTGAGACCGGATTCATGCTGGTCATGGGAGCAGATGAACTCAACGCACCCTGGAAGCAGAAGCTCGTCGATGACTTGTATCTTCGTGAAGGCATCTTGATGATGACCTACCCCACGATGATGAACGAGGTTGGCCAGGAAGATGAGGTGAAGAACTGCCTGAAGGTACTGACTCGTTCTGTCGAGCCGGTGTCGATTCACAAGCCCGATCTGTTGTTGGCCAAGGTACCAAGCTTGAACACTGAGCATGCCCCGCTTCACGACCCTGACCCTTACGGCGTTGCGATGGCAGGTCTCGGCTGGCCACGGGCAGGCGCGCATCGCCGTGAAGAAGCCCTGTACCCTCAATCATTGGTCTCGGTCTTCCATCGTGCGCAGGGCCAGTGCGAACGACAGGATTGCACCAACCCAATCGTTCGAGAGGGTTCTTTTGCCGGTGGGCTTTCCTCGATCTACAACTTCATAAAACCTCGGCAGCCATTCCTGCCCTCGCTCATCGAGCACACGGGGTTGTTTTGCAGCGAACATTGTCAGAATGTAAACGAGGGTGAGCGATACCCGATGGACAGGCTTCACCCATTGCGGGCGTCCCTCGGTCTGCGCAGAGGCTATCGTTTCGAGACTGATCGAGAGCGAAAGGTCTTCCTCAAGCAAGCCATCGCACAGCGTATACAGGCTGATTGTAACCTGCTGGGCATTGACCCGATAAGCCATCCAGACATCTACCCCCATATTGGCCAACGACTGGCTGCGTTGATCAGCTTGCCGTTTGACCTGCACCAGAAGATGAGCGCCATCGTCTCTCAGTACCACGGCATCGACAGGCCGGTGCGCACCTATCACCAGCCTTTGGTCAACATCGAGCACGACCATGACGTGAAGCGGCTGTTGCAAGCCGGCATGATTGAGCTGGAAGCTGCAGAAGGTGGGGCAACCAGAATCAGACCCACCGTCATAGACCAGGCCTTGATCCAGATGATTCTGGAGAAGTTTGCTCACCAGGCGTCGGTGATTCTGATGGGGTTGTGCTTTGGTAATAACTGGATTGTCAAGCTAGGGGTCAACCAGGCATCCGCCCGGATGCCCAAACAAGCCTGATGAGACAGCGACAGTGCAGGTCAAGGATGACCCGCGCTGGCTTGATCGTCAGTGCTTAATCTTCACCCAATAGCTGGAGTAATGCCTCGCGACGATTCCCGGACATCTCTCGATAGCCTTTGAGCAGGCTCATTTCAACGGGGGAAAGCACATTGCTCTCGTTTACCTGGGGAGTGGCGCTTTCTGCCGCCATGCTGCGAGAAAGGCGATGGATGATGTCCGAGTTCATCGAACGATGACCCTTCTCCGCCGCCCCTGAAATTTTATCCCGCATGCCGCTGGGGAATCTGACTACAAACTTGTCGCAGTCGCGTGAGTTTTTTAGGATATTCAGCGTCATGGAAAGCGGCCTTCATAATCGTATTCAATAAGCCAGCACACTCGACTGACTTAAAATCAAGGCGGGAAGTATACGGCTCTATGTGAAGAAGTTCACGATCTTTTTTCGCTATACCCGACTATTGATGCCTCACGGCCCTCAAAGACCACCACGAGATGGCGTGAAAGCATCAATAGGCAGGTAAAAAGACGCCGATTCATGAACGAAGTTGAGGGCGCTTTAGTGAAGCGGCAAGTTCCCCATTAGAGTCCAAGATCATTATTGAAAACGTCTTTCTCAGTTTCAGACAGCCGAGGTCTATTATCAGTAGATTGTGTTCCATCAATCTTCAGCGGGCCGATCAAACGAGCCTCTAAATTGTTCTCATGGGCTGCCAAGAAATCCGCATTTTTGGCTTTATGAAGTTTGGCCGCATTAATCTGCTGGCAAAGACGCTGGTAGTCCGGCATGGCCTCACTGCCCGCTTCGATTTCCTTCAGGTAACTTTTCACGGCACTGGAAATCGCATCATGGTCGAGGTCAAAAGAAAAACCAGGGTCGGCGATAAAAGGATCCTTGAGGTTCAAACGCGCCGCAATCCACTCGTCCTTGCTGAGTACGCCTGGAGCCACAGACACGCCTTGATCGATGTCGCAGAGGCGTGAGTTGTTCACATTTTCAAGGGCATCGGGCTGCAGGAGCACCTTGATCGCCTTTTTGGCCACATTGAGCTTTTTCTCAACCTCAAATGAGCCCGTCGAAATGAGATCACCAATACGTCCTAGAAACGTCATTGATGCCTTGCTCATTTCATAATCTGTCTTTGCATTAAGGACAAATCTGGTGAGTGAGCCCATGAGGTTGTCACGCAACTCAAGGTCTTGAATCGCTATAGAGCGATTCACTTTTGACTGTTGGGATGACCAGGATGCGGCAAGTTCAGTCATCAACTTCACGGTTTGTTCGTTTCCGGCAGGTAGCTGAGACATGGTTGTGTTCTCGAAAAGCTATTTTCAGTATTTTGCCATGGGAGCAATGCGCACGTACACCTTTGCTGCTGCCGCTAAACGGGAGTCCTCTGCATTCAGGCAGTCGGGCTTTTCGGCGATAGCCGCCTTACGCCTCTTGATGGCGAAGCTCTTGCCTATATCGCCGGCTAAAGCCCGAATTCAGTCGCTGACGGGCCACCCTCGGCTGTTTTATGTTCGCCTGCAGATGGGGTGGCTGACCTGATCTTCATCACTTTCCCCTCTAGTTTGGCAATCTGCATTTGCTGGCTCAGGCACTGATAATCGGGCATTTTCTGACTTCCTTTTTCTATGCTCTTCAGGTAGCTTTTCACGGCGCTATCAATGGCCTCATAGTTGATGTCGAAGACACACCCAGGGTCGGCCTCATAAGGGTTTACACAATCAATGCGCTGTTTAACCCACTCTTCTCTGTCCATGACTCCCGGCAGAAGAGAGACGCCCCTGTGGATATCAGCATATCGCGAGCATTCAGCGCTCTTTAACTGGTCGACAAATCGATCACTGATTTTCCATCCTTCACCAGGCTGAGACAGCAAATTAAGGGCCTTTTTAGCAACGCTCAATTGACTTTCCAGTGGGCCGGAATTGAACGAAATGACATCACCGATTCGCCCCAGAAATGTCTTTGACGCATTGTTCAATTCAAGATCTTTCGCCACATTCAGGGCGAATATTTCCAACGCTTTTTGAAGCCTGATGTGTAACTCGGAGTCTTCATGTTCCATCAACCGATAAACTTTCACTTGCTGGGTACGCCAGGACGCAGACAGATTTGACAGTTTACGCAGGTGATTGTCTGACCCTGATAGTTGTTGAGACATGATCAACACTCCAAAAACTTTTAATATATTGTGGCATGAAAACAATGCCACCGTACATCTTGGGATTGGTATCCAAGAGTTGAGTCAGCGCGGCACGGCTGTTGCAATCATCAACCTGGGCGCCACCGACTGAGGTGTGAGTCGTCACTGGTAATTTAATAGCTGAAATTCCTTGAATTTCAACCATCTGACTCCATTACAATGAGGTCTAGACACAGACAATTTTTGCGGTACGGCAGATGGACATTGAAGACCAAATCAAAAAACTCAAGGAATCAGGGATCTCCCGCACCAAAGCGGCATTGGCGCTAGGCGTTTCCAAAGACAAACTTGATGACATGCTGGAGCTTCTTGAGCTCGACTGGAAGCCAAGGATTCGCGGCGGCAGCTACGTCATCGATGGCGTTACCGACACGCTGCACAACCATGCGAAAGCGCTGGGTGTGCCACCCACTACGCTGCGTCAGCGATTGAATGAGGGTCGCGATCCAGTCAAACCTGTCTTGGTTCCCCAAATCACTTGCGAGGAAGTAGAGCAGTTTGCGCTGCTGCGCAGGGACGGTGTTACCGTCTCGAAAGCCGCAGAAATCGTGGGCAAAGCTGCAAGCAACCTGCACAACGCCGCCAGAAAACTCATTCCTGATTATGAGGCAATTTCTTCTTCAAACGATCCGATCAGCTGCGAGGAAGCAGAGCGCTTTGCTCAGTTACGTAAAAACGGCGTGAGTGGCGTTAAAGCTGCCGAATTGATCGGCAGGCCTAGACATAATCTGAGAAGAGCTGCGCGAAAATTCATTCCTGATTACGAAGAAAAACCATCAACAATTATCCCTATTTCCTATGAAGAGGCTGAACGCTTCACTCAGCTGCGTAAAACCGGTATGTCCTCTGAAAAAGCGGCAGAATTAGTGGGCCGAACCCGCAAAAGCCTAGGCGAAGCTGTCAGGAAGTTTTTCCCGGATTGCGAAGGTATGCCATCGTTAATTGTGCCGATCTCCCAAGAAGAAGCTGAACACTTCATTCAATTACGTAAAAAAGGGATATCCACCGTAAAAGCGGCGGAGTTACTGGGAAGATCCCGAAAAAGCCTGGGCGATGCTGCCAGAAAATTTTTTGCGGAGTACGAAGAAGTTGTCGAACGTCCATCGGCACACGGCCCCGAGCAGGAGACAGAGTACAGTTCGAACGCGGCATGATCCCCAAGCACTTCGCCGCTTTCTCGCCAGGATAATTTCCTCCACCGCGCAAACCCCCGGACTGTTCTGTGGGGAGATTCAGTGATGTTACCAAGTTGCCCTCGAAGAGGCCCGAAGTGTCACTGGATGCTGACATGCTGCTTGTCCAGGGTTTGGCTCTCAAGCCCATTACCAGCTGAATCTTCAGGCTTTGTTTGACAACATTTACAGGTGCATGTACTGTAGGTGTACATTCTGTAATGAGTAGCCACTGTGCCAATTACCTACCCTGTGTTTGTGCCCGCCCAAGACAGCGAATTTCGGCTGAAATACCGGAATTTCGCCCCGATTATGGATCGAGCAGATCTGGATTTGTGGACTGAGCTCAATAATGAGGTCGCGTTTAGCCACATGCGATCAGCCACCGAGTGCTGGGATTACCCAGCAGTGGCGGGGATCACGAAACAGGTGGCACCGATCCTGGAGCAATTTCCAACAGCAGAGCAGAACCACATTAAGAAGGCCATTGGTGCGATGGTGTGTTGCATCATGGTAGCGAACGGCTACATCAAGACTGATATCAAGCGCTCCGTGCCACCGATCCCCTGCCGGGTCTTTAGTCGTGCAGAAGTCTATCGGCAGGGTGAGCAGGCCACTTGAGCAAAAATCGAGGCCCGATCAATGTATCGGGCTGATGCCCACGCCGTTCAAGCGTCACCCAGTGGCTCCATGTACCGTTTTACGCCAAAGAAGTCCCTGCCGTATTGCATCGCCTCTTCCAGAGTCTTTAGTGGATGGCTAAGGGCTTGGCGATTGTCGATCTCACCGACCACGCTCCAATCCCCCTCAGCGTAGTTACTGTGCACGGCAGTGACTGCCGGAAGATCCGACTCTTTGATCCGGTTGATGATGCAGACCGGGGTTTCCTGTGACTCGGAAGTCCCTTTGCCCGGCTCTTGCTCCTGCGCACGCTCATAACCCAGGTAGATACCGGCAACATCCGAATCGCCCTTGCTCATGGACGCCAGCAACTCCTCGACAAACACCTCGGCTTCATCATCGCTGAGCGCTTTGGGCGTCTCCATCAGCTCGATGACCTTGAGCCATTTGTATTTTTGCACCGCGCCATGCAGCATCTTCTCCAGCTTCTTGCGTCCGATCGCACTCACGTAATGAGTGCTGACAAACAGCAAGGCGACCACACCGAGCTGACCCTGCTCCTTGTCATACTGAACCAACGCTGAACGCAACCAGGCGCGAAAATTAAGAGGAGTAGCCAGGGTGCCTGGATTCAGAATCATGAAGCCGGTTTTCTGCGTCATACGTTAGCTCTCGACGAACAATGGGGGCAGGAAAAAAGCCTGGTGTGACCAAGCCTGAAGAGAGCGAAGATATTCGTTTTGTGCGTATATTGTCAATCTGATGAGCCCATTTCATGCCCAAATAAAAGTCTAGAGGCTGAAATCGTCATCATCGAGATCATCATCCATATCTAAATCCGGGATCTCGGCGAGCGCTTCCAAATTATCGAGCATGTAGGCAGCGGTGAATCCAAATTCCCCCAGGGCCCGTTGCAGGTCAACCTGGCTGAAATGTCCCAGGCCCGCCAATTGCTCGGTGCTGGTAAGCCTCAAGAAGACAGGCCCGCCACACCTGCGCGTCCAATACGCCAGCACATCCGCTTGCGTATGAACCCCATTTGCATCCAAAAACAGACTTGAATCTTTCACGGATATACCACTGTGTATCGGCGCTCCAGTCTGATCAACCACCTTGAGCGCCTGCAGACCAGGCACCTGACGGAACTGAGCAAGGGCTACCGTTAGCAGGTGACAGTCCCGATTGCCGTACCTGAGGGTGATACTCATCAGCTGGCCATACAGATCGCTTTGAGTGCTCATCAAATCGTAGAGGGGTGTGCTGTCATCAAACGGCTCATAAAACGGCTTGATCGCACCCTTGGCAAAGAGCTCAACCATTATGAGCGCTTGTTCCGGATGGTTATGGACAACCGATTGAGCGCTGGTCAGGGCGTCTGCGATCGTCGTGAGATTTTGACTCGCGCTGTCCAGAAGCGCCTTCAATTCGAAACGATCATTGCCGTCGATTATATTGCTCACTAGCCACCCTCATCCCGGTTTTTTCAGTGTATCGCTTACCTTGTCGCATGTTCACTGTTTTTCGCAGGCTTTCGGCTATCTGAGTTGTCGATCTGGATCGGGCAGAGTCAGCAGTTGTGCCAAGGTGTAAGGCGTGTCACATAGAGAGGCCTTAAACAGCAGAGCAATCTCGTTCTCAGGCGGATACCAGTCGAATTCATGACCTTGGAAGGTATTGTCGATTTCCATCAACCGCTGTTTTTCCGAGCTGCACAACCGTTGCGGCTGCAAAATGACCTGCGAGGTGACCACACACAGCATGTCTCGGTCGACGCCAGCGAACGTGTTTGTGTCCACCGTTACCATGACACCGGCCTTTCGACTTTCACGCAAATCCATCTGCAGCCGTTTTTTTAGTGCCCCGCACTCGCTCAACTGGTGTATATCGCTGTAGCAGATCTTGCGAGCCATGCTCCGCTCCAGCTCAAAGAGGTCGGTGTGGTAGGCACTGAACGCTTTCGGTGCCTGACCATAGAGGACATCAAAGTAGGTGAAAAATCTGGGGGTCAGCAGCTTTCTCGCCAACAGGTATTGAACTGAAGCCGACTGCGCAGCACGCAGCGAGGGCACACGCAGCCCGGTATCAATGTGTAGGGTTATCAGGCGCCACGCCTCAAGGTTCAGTGAGGTCGGTTTACACAGTTCGGGCCAATGTCCAGCGATGTCCAGTAAACGCTCAGTCAATGCCTCAACAATCGGTCTTCCGGAGCAGTCAAACCGGTAGCCAAAGACGTCTCGAATTTGCTGGTCTGTTTGAAGAGTTTCCACCAAATCTTTGAGGTGCGGCACCGCGAAAGCTTGGGCCTGCTCTGCCAATGCACTTTCACCCGCCTCATGCAGAATGCTAACTACTTCCCACCACGAGAAAACGTTTACCGCATTCAAGCGCCCGAGCGTTTCATCAATTCTCGCATGGATGGCTGGCACATAAGCCTTTGGACGGTGCAACTCAGAAAGCCTTTGGTAGGTTTTTGTCGTCGCCATTTCGGTCATCGAATACACCCATGAATCTCGGTATTCATCACCATTGCACAGAATATTGACCAGGCAACCAATGTCCTCCTGCTGCGCAGAAGTGGGGTGCTGCAAGCCCAACGGGGTATCAAACAGATTGATTGCCGCGTGCAAGGGCAGCGTCCAGCGTTGTTCAACAATGCTATCGGTGGGGGTCAAGACAGTGTCCAGTTCGAAGGCTGGGCTATCCGCGCCGACCGTGATTCTCCCAATCCTGGGCATCACCTGGCAGCCGCCGACAATCGCACGGTTGATCGCTTGGTGGTACGCCTCAATGGCATCGCCAACAGTATCAATTACAAACTCGTTGTACAGGGACTGAAAACGCTTATACGGGGCATATGGGTACAGTTTACCGTCAGGTGTACTGAAATTGACCGATTCTGCACCCGTCTTCCAGGGTGAGCCTGCGCGAGTGATCGGCATCAAGGCCAGCGCTTGATCAACCCCCACCACACGCCACTCGTTCAGCGGGCTGATGCCGCAACGCCAAAGCAGAGATTCGAGCGTCCTTTTATGACAAAGAGCTTGCTCGGTGGAACACCCCCATGTCTGGAAATCCATCCGGGCTCGAACCAGGCATTGATCGCCATATTCATTATTGATCAGCGCCCTCTCCTCGGCTTTCAGCAAATCACACCGAATCATAGCCCCGGCCCATCGCGACAAACGCGTTGAGCGTAGAAGCTCTTGCTCGGCTTCAGCGTGCCCAGCCAGAATGCTAAGGGACATTCTCCATGGGATTCTGCGATCCAGTTCGCGCACAAGCAGAGAAAACGAGCCTTTCGTGAGAGATTGCTTGAGGTCAAGATCAAGCGGGTGAGCGTGTCGCTGACGCTCAATAAGGTACTCCTTCGCGAGCAATTGCTCGACCAGGTGACCCCGAAAAACCCGCTCCGTCAGAAAATTTACTTGGTCGGTGTGCCAACTTAACTCAACATCCTCCTCCCAATGGCGTGGAATTTTTGTCGTGATCGCCAATAAACAGCGCTCGGAACTGGCAGGTACGGGAACAGGCGAAGTCAACAACATGGAGTCGATCAGCTTTTGGGTACGTACCGCCAGCTCAAAATCGCCTTTTGCGTCCACCCAGGGTTTTGGTTCAACCTGCTCGCCCCGGTTAATGAACAGAAAATCCAATCGAACACCGGTTCGGGACAGCACGCTGGCCAAGGCCTGCTTGATGTCAGCCAGCAGCTGGTCGATGCTCGCTCGGGTAGGCTGAAACGCCACGCCAAGGATTTCCAAGTAGGAAGTCAGGCTTCCATCTGCTTGCTGCGTCATGAATTTATCATCGATGGCGAGCGGGCTTCGTGTCTGAGTCATGGGTCGATCACCGTTGCAAAGGGTGCGAGAACTGGCCAGAGATGGCCAGCTCCAAATAAATTCAATATACATTTTATTCGAGATAGCGGCAAACCACAGTGACGGGAGCGATCCAGCTGCGAAGGCATGAAAAACCCCGACGTATCAGGCCGGGGTTTGGGGGGGTACTAAAACTTGCATCAGAGACCTGGTGCACTCTCCAGCTCATCGCGCTCTTTTTCCCTGCGCTGATGAGCCCACATTTCCATCATGAGGATCGATTCCCTTGGCTGATTGTCGGGGTTCTCCACCTTGGCATCCTCTGTCGGGCCTTCATGCCCTTCCCAGAACACTTGCAACGCCTTGAGGTAGGCCAACCCATCCGCCCTGGAATGGTAAACCGGTGGGTGGAAACCTGTTGACGTCGGCGGCGTATAGCCCTTGACGCTTGACTCCCCCCGCACGATGTTGCGAAAGGTGCACCAGATAATGGTGCCGTTTTCCAGTTCGTGGTATTCCCTGAGCCGCGACTTGATGAAGGCGGCCTCTTCTACCGACTCTGGAATGATGTGCGCATGGAAATCTTCAGCGATTTCCGAGCAGGAATATTTATGCGCAGTGCACTGGCGAGACAGTCGAATATCGGTGATCGACCAACACCCGGTTCCTTCCATGTGGCTCATTTGCGCCAGCACTGCCTTCTCCTTGGTGCGATCCCCGTGGTCAATGATCAGGGAAATACGGCCAATCTCGTGACTTAATCGGGTTTTCATGGTGACTCCTTTGATGGGCTGGCGATGGCCGCTCATTTCTTTTTGGTGGTTAAAACAGTGGGAAATCATCCGGCACATCGAGACCATTTTCCCTGAAAGCCTTGCGACACATCAATTCTGAACGCAAGCCTGTCATGCCTGGCTGTCTGAAGGGGTTGTTGATCTTTGCCTTCTCAATCTCACCCTCGTACACGTCCCAAAACTGTTTCGCGTCTTTCAGGTAAGCTAACCCCTCGGAGCGGGAGTGATAGACCGGCGCATGAAAATCGTGACGGCCAGCAGGGATATACCCTTTGACGCCTGTTTGGCCCCTGACGATGTCACGATAGGTGCACCACACAATTCTGCCATCCTCGCGCTCTTCGTACTCCTTGAGCCTGGACTTGATGTAGGCGGCATCCTGGATGGATTCCGGGACGATGCTTGATTGGAAATCCTCCCCAATCAAGGAGCCCGACCAGGGGTGCGCATAGCCATCAGGATCCAGGCGAATATCAACAATTGACCAGCAGCCAGTGCCGTCGAACAGCGTCATCGCCGCCAGCACAGCCCTGTCTTTGCTGAGATCACCTTGATGGTCAACGATCAGGGAAATAAAGCCTTTGTCATAGCTCAATCGGGTTTTCATAAACGGCTCCTGATGGGCTGACCCTGCGGCTGCCCATTTCTTCGGCGTGTGATTACGGCGAGGGATCTGTCGCAGTGGCATGGCGGGGCTTGCGCACGCCGTGGCGGACGTTCCACTGCTCGATGACGTCATCGGGCACCTGGGCGCAGACTGCGAGGTCAGCGATGGTCAGCGGGCTGCTGAAGCGCGCCAGCTTGTACGAGTCACTGACGCTGCTGCTTTGCGCATGGGCTGGCTTGAGCCAATTAAGTGCCTGCTCGGCACTGCGAAAGACCTGGTGGCCGTTGTACCCCAAGGAGGGGCCCATGCGCAGATCCTTGATGCGAATACGCTCGCGGGGATGCAGGGACTCCAGTAGGGTAATCAAAGGGCTGCTGGGCACCTTGGTCTGCGGCAGTCGTCCCGTGGCATGAAACCGCATCATGGCCTGTGGGTTTTTCAGCAGGTTGTTCAGATCGTTGGCGTTCATCGGTATCTCCTCATCTGCCCATGATACCGGCCCCGTCGCGCAAAACTCAATCCAATGGGTTTACCGCCCGCGTAAGCTCTGGGCGGTACGCGGCCACAATGCCGACCCAGAACCTGACCGCCGTTACGTTTTGAAGTTGATGCGCCGTCATGGCGTCGACCAGGTAACGCAACGCTTGCTCGGCACGTTCGATCCTTCCCATTTCACACAGGAAGGTCAGCACGCGACTGATCCTTCGGTGGTTATGGTCAAGCGGACAAAGCCAGTACCGAGAACCCTTTTCGAAATTCTGGCCATGGGTAAAGCCCTGCGCCCCCTCCTCGATGCCCAAAAAGTCAAAGAATCGGGTCAAAGCTGAATCCACCGCTTGGCGCAGCGCCGGCAACTGGGCGTAGGCATCAACATGCAGGTCGGTCAGGAGTGGGGCATGCCAGTTCACTGGAGACGCCAGCCGATTGGGAAACAACCACTGGATGAAGTCATGCGCCGTATCGAACTCGATCGCATTGAACCCGATAATCCCCTGCAGCGTATGGCCCTGGGCAACCTCATCCAGAAGCATGAAACGAATCCAGGGATCCGTTTCGTAGTGGGTTGGTATTTGCTCTATTGACGCCAGCGTCATGCCCTCGGGGGCTGCCTGTTCAGGGACTGCATCCGCCCGGCTTTGTTCTTTGGCCCACATGCCGCACCAACTCTTGTACAAACGCTTGAGCATTCGCCCTGCCCTCCTCATTTCTGGTTGACCAATTATAGGGTAAAGAATCCACAGCGGGTGAAGTCTCGGCGGTCAGGAATCAATTCTCATCAAAATCGCTTGCCTGGCACCTTGATCTTTCGAAATAATTGTAAGAAATACAGGTGATTGCCATGACCCAGCCAACCTCCAAACGCCCGACACCGCAACTTGATCAGATCAAACCGATGTCCGGATTAAACATCGAACCGATGGATCCGACCATCTCGCAGCTGCTCAATTTTGACGCTAGCTTCTTCCAGCAAGATGCCGGTGACAGACCCCGACGCCCAAGACCTGACGCGGACAAGACCCACAACAAGTCGCAGCTGCTGCGCGACGCCCTCCCCCAGGTCAAGGAACTGCCCATGGGATCGTTTGACGCCAAAGATTTCGGTTTTTGACTCATTCGCCGTTGACTGGCCCCGAGCAGCGGGGCTTTTTTGTTTAATGGCTAACCCGAACCATTGAGGTGCCTGCTGCAGACACAGGCAGCAAGGTATGCCTTCCCTACGTCGGCACCCACACCGTATATTGAAGGTAATCTTTCTGAATGGTATGGGTTTTTTCTCAAGCCCACTAACGTCGAGCCACGGCATGAAACACAGCAATAACCATAGCCCAGAAATTCTGGCGGCAATCAAAATCATAGACCGCGACCTCAAGTTCACGATCATGCCGCTTTTGCTCAGAAAAACCGTGGATGATCAAGGAAAAGCGATCGATTGGACGCCTGAAGAGCAAGCCGCACAGTCGATTGCCTATTACCAATTATCCGAGCGCATGCCTCGTCAAACGGTAGGTGACAGCAGCCTGAGTACGCTGGATTTTTCCCAGTACATGCGTGACAAGGGGCTCAATCCGATTGATTTTATCCTGACCAGTTTGTGGGTGACATCGCCAACGGTTGGGGTCACCGCCAAATTTATCCCGACTTTGCCGATCGAGCGCTTCAATGGCGTCCCACCTAAAGAAGGGCTGGTACTGAAAAGAGTCAGCGCTCACATGACCATTGGCTCGACACCGCCCATGACCCCAGCGGAAATGGCCTCCAGGCGCATAGACTATGCCAGGGTTCATGCTCAAGACAGTGCGCTGTACGAGCTGCTTGACTGCCCAACGTTCGAGGGCTGCGAAAAGGCAGGCTTACCCCTGAAAGACCCGCGTGCACGGTTGTTCGCGATGATTTACGGACAGCCGCAAAACATCGGCTACCTCGCAGTTTCCCCACTGATGAAAAGCTTTCGTGAGGTCTGGTTTCGTGAGCTGCAAACAGCGCGAACCGACTACCAAGCTGGGGTCAATCAACAGTTTCTCAAGGTTTTGAGTCAGATCAATACACCTGACCTGTATGACGAAATCCTCACCCCACTGAAAGAGTGGACAATGGACATGGCCGAAAAGCTCTCAACGATCAGCGTGCGCCATTGGCCTTTGTCCGGATTTAGTCATGCCGAAAACCAGGGGCCTGGTGAGGTGATTGGCTCACCCATCAAAGAGGTCAAAAGTTATGGGTTTGAGGCCGCTTCAGAACTGATGTTCTCATTTGACGAGCGCGTAGCCCTTGCTGGCTTTATGGCGAAATCAGGGCACCTTAAATCAACCGTTACCGCCCTCCTCCCGCTTGTTGAATACCCTGCCATTGTCATCCAGGTTCTGCGTGAAGCAGATTTCTCTGATGAGGATGCCCGCAAGGTACTCAAGCACTGCCTTGCCAGCTACGTGCGCGAGATCAGCAGTCCAAAAAAGTGGATTGCTTTCGGCACCTTGCAGCCCTTGATTGAGATGTACAGAACCGCTTTTGCGGATCACGGTTACCAGGACATCAAGGGTACCGATGCACTGGACGGGCTCGCTGTTCACCTGGATTTGGGTGAGGGTTTTGAGCGTATGGGCTATTTGCGCCGCGAGGAGATGGGGCTAACCGAGGAGTTCGCTGTTTTCCACAACCTGAGACCGGAGGATGACCCCATCCAGACTACGACGGATGAGGTGCTGACCCGCAAGATGGCCTTGGCCATCAAGCTCAATCAACACCAGACCATTGTCAATGCGGTTGACCAGTGCCTGATGATGCAACCTGCCAACAACCGCGATTTGACCACCCGCGCCGCCATGTTGCATGCCCTCGAAAGCGGATACCAGCCCATCGAATTACTGCTGGATTCACCGCAGAAGGTACAGCGCGCCTTGGCCATGGGTGTCGCCTCCTCAGCTATCGTGGATAGCCCAAAACTCAAGCATTACCACGAGGATGTGCTGGGCCGGGATCTTGGACTGTGAGCACGCAGCTCGGCGGTGCGCCGCAAGCAGTAAAACCATCCATTGAATATTGCGAGATCCTATGAGCACCCATGACCTCTCAAAATCTGCTGCGCACATCGCCGTGGGTCTCATCAATGAATACATCCAGCCTATGTTTCAGGTGTTTCGGGCGAGGCCGATTGACCCCAAAGCACTGATGGAACAAATGCCAGAAGGTGAGCGAATTGAAGCCCAGCACTATCTGCGACTGGCCGAGTACCTGAGCCGCCCAGTGACCAGTAAATCAATGGATGGCCTAATTGTCTGTCAACACCTCGCAAACATAGGCCTTAATCCAATCGAGTTTATTTTAACCAGCCTTCGGGCCGCAAACTCCACCGAAGGAAGAACGGCCAGGTTCATCCCCACACTTCAGATCCGCCAGTTCAATGGCTACGGCCAGGACACTGAGTCCGTTATGGAAAAGCATTTTCGGGTGTTTGGAGTACCCCATCCGGACTTGCTCAGCACCACCGAAGAAGTCAAACGCCACATCGATTACCATAAGGTTTACGCTCAGGACGCTGCACTTCAGGCATTCCTCGATTGCCAGGCGTACCCACACCAATACGCCGTCGGACTTCCGTTGAGTGATCCCAAAGCTCGACTGTTTGCCGTTGTGTTTGGCTCCGTGAAAAATCTGGGGTACCTGGCGGTATCCCCTTTGTTGCGCGAATGTCGAGAGGTATGGTTCAGCGAGCTCAAAGCGGCTTCCGACGTTTATCAGAAGGCGGCAAGCAAACAGCTTATACTGTCATTGTCCTCCCTTGAGAGGCATGAGCTGTATGACGAATTAAGCGCACAACTCAGGCCATGGGTCATGGAGATGGCTCAAGGATTTACCGATCCAGACATCGACATCCAAACAGATGGGCTTCCAGTTCATCACGTTGGCAAAGATCCGATTGGCCAGCTTGGCTTCGCACTGGATGAGTGGGTTGAATTGGCAAGCCTGATGGCACAAACCGGTAATTTCAAATTGACTCTGTGTGGATTGAAATCACTGTTCAAATACCCTGCTGAATTCGTTGAGGTCTTGTTAACAACCGAGACCCCAGAGACCGAAGCTCATCGACTTTTCAGCTGCTGCCTGGCCAGCCATCTATTGGACATGTCCAGCAGCGAATGCGTACAGCTGGGGATGATCCAGTCCTTGCTGGATGAATACCGTCAAGCGTTCATGACACAGGGGTTCTCGGACATTAAGGGCACAAAGGCGATGGACGGCTTGGTCGTGCACCTTGATATGGCGGAAGGATTTGAACGCCTGGGCTATTTGCGTCGCGAAGAGATGGAGCTCGGTGCGTTCTTTGCCCTCCGCCATAACCAGGAGTCTGATCAGGATACAGCTCAGTTGCACTCAAACCCGGCGCCGATCAGAAAAATGTCTTTGGCAATGAAGCTCAATCAGCATAAAACGATTGAAAAGGCAGTGGAGGCGTTTTTCATCATGCAACCCGGTGAGAACAGCGACCTGACCCTGCCGGCTTCGGCGCTTCATTTTCTGGAAAGCAGTACCCAACCCATCGAATTACTGCTGAACACCCGGAAAAAGATCCAGCGGGCCCTGGCGGCAGGCATCAAATCCTCAGTCATTCTTGAGTGCAAGAAGCTTAAGCGGTTTCATGAAGATGTCTTGGGTCGAGATCTTGGTTTGTGATTTGACAAAGGGGCGAAGCAAGCGAGCAGGCGCTTCGCGAAAGCTGCGAGTGTCTCTGTTCTTCAACCACCGATAGGGCGCTTCAAGCCCCTGCGGCCCGTGCGATTCTTGACCTTTCGGCGGATGCTCTGTAAAACTGTAAGTGCATCCGGAGACCCACCAAGATGAAAAACGTCGCTCAACTTCAAAGTGATTTCATTGGCCTTAAGGCCAAGAAGGCACAAATGCAGCTCGAAAAAGCCCAGTCCCTGCGCTCGCAGCCGGCTGCGGAGCGAGATGCCAGCGACCAGGTCTTTGATGCCTTGATGCAAGATCCTGCCAACCACCCGTACGCCCGCAAGCGACCGCGCATCTACCAAGGGCCGGGCTTTGAGGCCTGAGCTTATCGACCAGTCTCTCTACCTGTCCAACCGTAGAGATTTCATCCGGCTGCTCGAATACGTCTACAGCGACACCTCCATCGAAGAAATGGTCTCCAAATACCGCCTGGTGGTGGTTGGAGGCCAGGCGTTGGCCTTCTGGCATTACCAGTACCTGATGGGCACTCGCGAAAGCGATTTCAATTACGCTTTCAGCGATGACCTGGACTTCTATGGGCTGAAAGTGTCGGTGGAGTTCCTGAACAGTCGCATGCATGTCAAGATGATCGAGCCCCAGAATTTCGAATCAACGATCAACCTGGGTATCTGCTCCATCCCTACCCTCACCTTCCCTGAAGGCGTCATCGTTGAGGTGATCAACTCGGTTGGCGGTCTGACGGACAAGGAAATTGGTGCGGGCATTGCGGAGCTCGATCTGGATGGCCTGACCATTCCCATCATCAACCCGATTCTGTGCCTGAAATCACGCATCAATAATGTCTTCGCCACTTACAAGCCAGACAAGGTGCTGGAGAAACACCGGGTGGCGCTGGCGGTCAGGATCTGCGTGAAGTTCCTGGACGACATGATTGACCTGGCGTACGAGATCGATCCTGCTGACAAAGCGCATGCCGAGCAGAAAAAGGCGGTTTTCCGTTACATTGAGCAGGTGTTTGAAGCCGCCAGGGCTATTACCGGATGCGACCTGTTCATTCGCGACAACATCGACATCATGCCGGCGATCAACGCGCACAACCCGCTATTTGGGGATGAGTTCCTGGCTAAACGCTTGCCTGCGGCCAGGGAGCAGGTCATGAAAGCGAGGGTCAAGCGCCTGAATCATCTGATCCGCTTTGAAGGAATGGCACTGCCTGATCACTGCGCCTCTTTGGTCGAACATGGGGTGGTGGTCAATCCTGGCTCAGTCCCCAAAAAAACCTCATTCAGAACCAACGCCTGCCTGAGCCGTGTTAAATTTCCAGCGAAATCCTAGCGCCTGACCACCGCCTTCTGCGTCAACTTGTCGAGATTGGAGAGGTCAGGCTGAAACGCGGTGCTTCACGGCGGTGAGGGCCGAGCTTGAACGATGTTCGACTCATGTACTAATCTGATTTCATGACCACGATGAGATTACCGGCATGTCCCTCGCCAAGTACCTGCGAAATACCCTCCTACCCATGTCTATAGACGAAGTCCAAAAGGATCCCTTACTAAAGCGCTGCATGGAAAATTCCGAGGATTTGGAGTATCTCTCCCTGGCAGATCAGCGCTACGTTTTCAGAACGGTCATGGACAAGAATATTCGCTTTCGCGGTCTCGACTGGATTCATGTCAACCTTAAAATGATTAATCGAAATCAGAGAAACGTCTTTCGCTGCTATCTCTACTGGAAAAAAGAATCGCCGAAGATTAACCGTCCTTTGGACTTCCAGGCCGTTATCGCACGGGAGTATCTGGCCTTGAGACCTCCAGAGCAGGTGGCAATTTTGTGCACGACAGCCGAACACAAGGAGGCCTTTGCCGATATTTTCGGTCGACGCGCTGCGCAAAAGACTTTCGGTATGGGGTATGAGACTTCCATGTCGATGCACATGTAGGTTTTCAGCGGGGTGGCATATCTCCAACGCCATGGGTATGCCCTCAGACAATTTAGGGCTAAGGAACAAGAGACTCTTTGATTGTTGTCAAAAATCTGGGCGTTCGATTCTTTTTCGATGGTATGATTTAGCGCAATATTGCGACCACAGGATCGACTCCAGATGAAAATTATCGACCGCAAGTCTTTCCTAGACCTGCCTTCAGGCGTGCTCTATTCAAAATACCGACCCTGCACGTTTGATGCTTTGTCCATCAAGGGTAATACACGCCATGGCGATTTCAACACTCTGCCCATTGCCGACACCCTTGTCAGCGACCAACCTGCCCCTGAGGCTGGCTGTGAGCGCCCTGATCGGTGGTGCCGGGACGGGCTGTTTGATCAGGATCAGTGGTTCGCAGTGTGGGAAAAGACAGAAGTCGAAACCCTGGTTAGAACCCTGACAATGGCCAATCTGCCGGGAAAACTCGGCCTACTGGAAGGTCATGCCGCCCAGCGCGTAATCAACCTCAAGGCCTTTTTGGAATTGCCACCCGGCGTGGTCTTCTCTAAATACCGCCGCGATGACGAGGCAGGCCCTTTGAAAATCAAGGGAAGCAGCCTCGGCCATGACGACTTCAACTACCAGGTCATCGAAGATGCCATCGACACCGATGAGCTTTGCTATATCGATGCCTGCTCCCAGGCTCAAGAGCAAGGTACTCGCCTGAAGCTTGATTTCGAATGCTATCAGCGTGACGGTGAGTTTCACCCCGATCAGCATTTTTTGGTCTGGGGATCGGCAGATGTTGAGGCATTGATCATCCGGTTAACCGACCTTGCGCTGGAAGGTTACCCTGACATCGCTGAAGTTGCATCGGGCCACCCGCCGTCCGTAGACTGATGAAAATACCCATTGAGACGGAATAGTTCATGAGTCGCATTGAAAAACAGAAATTCACCCTCGCCAAAGCCCCCAATATCGACCCATTGGGTGGCAATGGCCACTTTGTCGCCCATTTCATGGTGATTGACCGAACTTTACCGACCGGTAACCCTGATTACATCCACTGCAACATGAAACTGACGGATGAAATTCGCGCACAATGTGATGTGCTGAAACTCCAGACCGGCAAAGACGTGGTGCTGTCCGGCGAACTGGTGGTAAAGGATGACGTGAAAGTCTTGGAAGTCACCGGGATTGCCATGACAGATATCCTCCAGGAATTCTCCTCACTTCAAGCAATGACAACCATGTCAGTCGAGAAATGGGATTGCTCCATGGGTATCGATCATCCCAATGACCCGGCTCCAATCGTCCCATCACAGGCAATCAAGTCTGATGCGCAGCGACTTTCTTCTGGCAATCAGGAAACTCTGGTTATCACTGAACCAGTGATTCGCCAATTCTTAATCAACAATCCAGAGTATTGGGCACCCTCTCAGCGTTTGGCAGGCGGTATTGAAAAACCATCCCCTCGCGCCTGGCTGCAACTGGCCGAGGAAGTTGAACTACTCAACGAACAGCAAAGAAAGATTAATCCTGGGAAGGCCTGGGTCGTGCCATTCCATCCGATGAACAAAGCTGTTGGGGTCGACATTTCAAAAATGCTAACGGAATTTGCGGAGAATCAAGGGCTTCAGGTTCATTACATTGGATTCCCAACAAAAATCAGACCTGACGACCATGATCAGCCCTCTTATTAAGATTTTCTTGCGGAAAGCCCTTTATGAGCGTTATGAGACCCAACAAGCCCGATTCCAACCCCTGCGTAGGTCGATGCTCCCATAACGTCGGAGATGACATCTGCAGGGGCTGTGGGCGAACAATCCCTGAGGTGCTTCATTGGAATCAGTACACCTGCGAGCAGAAGATCGCAGTAAAGCAAATCAGCAGACATCGGTTAATGGATTCCTCCCCTAGCCTCTCCCGCTGATCTCGCCAGGGGGCGGTAAAAAACAGCTTGAGTGCCGATATTTCGCTCATAGCTCAGCAAAAGCAGAGACCGAAATCTCTGCCCTTGATTTATGGCAGCAGCTGCAGTGTCAACCTCATTTTATCTGCGACTTTTGCTGCCGCTAAATCATCCGCAGTGTACTTGATCCCCATGACATAGCTTTGCAACTGGAAGGAGGTATCAGAAAGCGTTCGTGTCACATTATTAGACGCGTCCAATAGCTCAACCTTTATGGACGGAATGTTGCGTTGATTGTTGTAACCAGTAACCGACACCCATATCCACCCCCCACTGCCAAAATAACTGAATTTAAGTCCATAACCTGGCTCTGCGGTAAGAATAGAGCCAAAAGAGGCCTGAGAGTTAAAGCCCACATAAGTGCCGCTTATGCCTGGCTTAAGCATCCACACAGCCGTCTTCGCCGGATTTGTCCCAGTAGCCATCCTCACCGAAGAAACCGTTAACGTCTGGTTTTGTGTTTGTGGATCACCAACGTTTCTATAGACCAGCGAGATAGTGTTTTGCTCTCTGGCCTGAACGGTTCTTTCCTGGGTTTGCTGGCAGTCAGTGGCCGTCTGTTGAAACGAAAGGCCATTGGAAATAGTTGACGGGTCAGGCGTCCAATTGCTGCAAGCCGTAGGAACGCCGACGTTCGTCCAGCTGGATACTACAGGGCTTGCTGTCAGCCAAACGCCTGGGTTTACATAGGTGCCCACAGCTGAGCGCGTTAGAGAGGCGAGCGTAAACTGCTGCTCAAGGTTCGGACTGCCAACATCGCGATACACCCCGGTGATGTCATTTTTCTCACGTGCTTGAGAGGTTCGCTCCTGGCTCTGCTGGCAGTCGGTTGCCGTCTGTTGAAACGCAAGGCCATTGGCAATGGTCGACGGGTCAGGCGTCCAATTGCTGCAAGCGGTAGGAGCGCCGACGTTCGTCCAGCTCGATACAACAGGGCTTGCTGCCAGCCAAACGCCTGGGTTTACATAGGTGCCGACAGCTGAGCGCGTTAGAGAGGTGGTTATAAACTGCTGCTCAAGGAGCGGGTTGCCAACATTGCGATACACCCCGGTGATGGCATTTTTCTCACGCGCTTGAACAGTTCGTTCCTGACTCTGCTGGCAGTCGCTAGAGGATTGAAGGAAAGCAGTACCATTGGCAATTTCACCTGGATCAGGCGCCCATGTGGTGCAGGTTGGCACGTCAGCAGTGTCAGTCCAGGTGGAGTACAGAGAGTCAGCTGGAATCCATTTTACAGTAGGAGCCCCCTTCCCAATGGGAGCATTTATGCGAATGATATTGTTCGGGTCGGCATAGGTCTGACCACTGAATAACAGCATGGCAGCCAGTGCAAAAGAGGCAATTTTTCTCATACATCACTCACGAAAAACACAAGGAATATACAGTTGATTCTGGGTAGGCCGCGCCAGAATGTCAATTTATCATTTATTCGTAACCATTGAATCAAGTGTCCCGATCCCATTTATTCAAAATAGCGTAGGGCGCTGACAATTGGTGGCGTCCGAAGAAATGCGCACCTATATAGGGGGTCTCCGCAGACCGACCCAAGTCTGTGCCATCCACCCGGAAGGCTCACATACATCCAGCTGGTTACGGTTGGGCTGCCAAGAGGTCTACCGAATTGTCTATAGTAGTGGGATCGAAGCTGATTTCCGAACACCCACTCAACCCAACCCAGGAGATTCAGCGTGGTCACTCAAGACTTGATCAACGCGGTAGACCAGGCACTCATTGCTGCAGGTCTGCTCGGGGTCGGACTTGCTTTTTTTTCATCATTGGAGAGGTGGGAGTCCATGGTCGTCACTGTTGTGCGCCATCTCAGGCGGGATCATTTTTCTTTCGAAGACCTGGATCGATCATTCGCTAAAGTGAAAAATGGTGTGGAATACGAACACTATGTGGCTTGGGTTCTATCGTCGGGAGGCTGGACACCTCAAATGACTCCGGGGTCGGGCGATCATGGTGCAGACATCATCGCCAGCCGGGGTGGATTTCGGGTCGCGGTGCAGTGCAAACTGTACTCATCACCCGTCGGTAATACCAGTGTTCAGGAAGTCTATTCTGCGAAGGATTTTTACGGTTGCCACTACGCTGTAGTGGTGTCCAACGCCGAGTTCACTCGCGCAGCCAGGAAGATCTCAAGTAGCCTGGGCGTTGCTTTGTTGCACCATGATGGCCTGCTGAAGGTCATCAACGCCGCCAAGGCTAACCTGGCCTCCTGATACCGACCAAAAAACGAGAACCTTATGTCGCCCACCGAACAAAGCATTCAAACTGAAAAGGAACAGACCGTTTACGATGAGCTGTGGCGACTCTGTGAGATCGGTTTCTACGACGATCAAACTCGTATCAATGCCGCGCTGCTGCACAGCAATTTGCTGGATGTGTTCGGCGATTACGACTGCTTTTTCGAAAAACATTCGGTGTTACGCGAGCAGCAACCCGGCGAGTTCAGGAACTACTTCACCACCACGCTGGCCGCCGCCCTGAGCTTTGAGCACCCTCGATTTGATCTTTTGCTCAGCAAAGCCTATGCGTTCTTTTCAGCGAGCAAAGCCGTCACTGATACCGACCTGGAGAATCTTCGGGGCAAGATCGATCACTACATCGCCACATTACCCGCTGACATCATCAAGCCTGAATTGCTGGATGATGACGCTAAACTGGCACATAACCACGAGCACTACAGCTTCCTCCTCAGTCGATACCACACCAGGGAAATAGAACACCATTTTGACAATGCAAGCCTGGATCTTGGCGCTCGCTTCCTGGCTGTCATAGAACTGCTCAAGGCAAGAGATTCAGAGGAAGACCAACAACTCATTGAAGCGTACAAAAGACGCATGGTGTACCTTCACACGCCGCTGTACGACCCGGTTAGAATCGCCATGTGTGGATTGACTCCTTCCTACGATGATTGCAAAGACCGCCTGGAAGCCTTGTTCTACATATGTGTCTTTGATTACTCCCACGATGACGAGGAGAAGCACAAAAAGCTGAACGACTTTCGGGTGTTCGCCGCCGCGACTCCGGACATGACTGATGAGGAAATCCACGTGATTTTCGCCAACAACGTCTTCCACACAGAGGTCGACTGCAACTGGGAGTTGATGGATCAATCCTACGGGTTTGAGGCCCTGAACGCACTGGTTGAATACCTCAAGTCACGCAATGTTCCAGTGGAACAAGTCATTAGGGATCGTATTGCCAACGACCCAAATGCACAGAGGACACTTGATCCGATCGACCGCACGGTGCTCTCTACGATATTGGAACAAATCAAGAGCGGTTCCGCGTTCAGCCTTACAACCAACCTCGATGTGTGGGTGGGTGTGATCTTGATGTACCTGGATGAGCAAGCGGTTGTTGAGTGGGACATGGACAGCAGCTGCCTGGAGAAGCTCTACCTCATCACCGGTAAAACACTGTACCGCGACCACATCAAAGACCCGGCCTACCTGGAAAACCCCCTCCTGATGGATTTGGGGATTTGATGCTCAGGCCCGCAAGTTACCCCTGAAGCCGCTGAGGCTGGTAATCATTGGCATAGGTTCCAAAGCGCTGATGGAACGTGTGCCGCCGCTCCAGGGGTAACAGCCGATCGCGCAAGGCAGCTTCGACGTCCACCACGCCCGTTGAGCTAGACACCCCGAGCGCCTGCAGGGAAATGAACCATAGCGCCTTCACCGATCTCTCCAGGCTCTCACGACTATTGAAGCGCTCGATGTGATCCAGAACCTCGACCGCTTTGCACATCTGCCCCGCCTGCACAATGAACTGACAGACCAACTCGTGCGCCAGGCTGACGCTGAACCTGGTGGGTGATCGTGTCATCTCACCCAGCCCCATAGACGCCTGCGAGGGCATCCCTTCTTGAGAGGTCTGCTCCAGGCTCATGTTGAAGGCGTTGGCGCAGGACATGAGAATGATCGCGGCATCGACCAGTTTTTTTTGGACAGTGCCATATGTGGATGGTAGATCTGGTCGTGTTTGAGTTGCTTGTACTGCAGGTCGAGGATCTTCGAGGACTCAAAGACCACCGGCACTTCAGGTTGTTCAGGAGGTGACTGGTTCCGGGTTCCGGCGCGATTGCTTGACCTCGCGAAGACCCAGTCGCAGGAAGGCGACAAAGTAGTAGATAAACCCCAATCCCAACAGGGGAACAAAACCGTAGAGCCAGGCGTTTTCAGCTGCCGGGGGCATCTCGACCAGTTGAGGTAGCTTCAGAAACAGCACTTCAGCCGCCACGCCGACCAAGAGCACCATCAGACTTGTCAGGCAGACCACGACGCCTTGGCGTCGGGTGGGCTGGCGAGAGCCCTTCCCACAGGTCATCGCGTTATCAATCGATTGCATCAGGCCACCTCCCCGGTGGTCATGGCCCACGCAGGCCGTTTACGCAACTTCACAACATCCCGGTACACGATGAATGTCGCCACGCTTGCGGCCACATGCTTGATCGCGTGCCCGCTCATTTCGCTGCCGGTCAGCCCGAAGATCACGGCATCTTCGTGCTCCAGCAGCTTGGCCAACACGTAGAAACCAATAATCCAGCAAATCGTTTTTGCATTCAAAAAAGTCGATTTTGACCCCGCCACGATGATTGGTACCAACACGATTGGCAGGAATTGCACCAGGGCGTACCAGCGAAGATCGCCGCTGCCCTGCGCTTGCGTGTAGCCCCAGTATTCGACCGACCCACAGCCGATCACGAGCAGGGGGACTACAGCCAACCGAGCGAAATCAAAACGCACATGTGAGCCGATCACCAGGCTGAAAAACGCCATGAAGGAAATGGTCATGGGCAATCGATCGAAGATCAGCGTGGTGTTGTTAGGGTTCAGGTGGTAATACGCAGAACCCACGCCTGTCAGTAACACCCCGGCGAAAAAATAAAGAAAAACACCCGGCATTTGAGTCGCGGCGGCGTGCAGTTGCAGATGTTCCGACTCACTCCCAGTCTGCTGTCGCCACCACTCATACATCCCGAGAAGGCCGACCAGGATGAAGGGCAGGTTGCTGACCACGTTCCAGAAATTGTCGATACCGAGCAAGTGACGGTGATCACCAAAAGCGTGATAGGCGGGATCCTGGGGAATCGGGGACAAAAACAACGTGCCGATGAAGGCTACCGCACAGATCAAGGCGATGATCAGGGCGCGGCTTCGTGAAAACTGGGGCGCTTGTGTAGACATGAGAGGCTTCCTGGTGAGGTGCTCATGCATTTATACCAGATATTGACAAACTGGCAAGCAATTAGGTTAGGCGACAAATTGTAATGCAGTGATGGCTTTGTTACTATTTTCTCATAACCATCACTGGCTAATAATTTATTCAGGTAAACGTAAAACATCAATGACCGGCTGTTTTTCTAACCCACGGCCACTGACTAAACACGCGGTTAATAGCCCCACCATTTCTTTTCCCAAGGGTATGACCGGTGAGTAACGCCGGGTGTTCCTGCGTGAGAGACTCAACGAAATTGATCATCAAGCGAAATCCGAGGCTACCTGATTGGATGGTGTCCTCAAGCTTTTTTCTTGTAGGTTTTTCTCCACAGCTTGTCCGTCAATCTGTACTCAGATGCCCTCGCGAACAGAGGATCCTTGAATTTCAACAGGCTAAGCTGAGCAATAATGGTCTCAGCATCCTGCCTGGAAATGGTTATTTTGTGTCTTCTGAGAAATCGAACAGGTGTGTAGTCATGCAGCCTGAACTGACCGTTATACTCAGAAATCAATGATGTTTCGCGAAAGGCCTGGCAAATCTTGCCAGTGTCGATCTTGCAAATGCCGGTACGATTTAATTCAACGATCCCATCAGCCATGCGTTTCATTGACATTCCTTTTGTTATCCATCGCCAAGTTATACAACCTCATAAATTCTGAATCTTGAGAGGCGGTGCAAACATCCAAATCGTCACTTGCGTAACGCTCATTTTCTCGACTGGCAATGAAGTGGCACGTCACATCGCCTGGAAAAGATACCTCCAGATAAACGACGTCAGGGTAAGACCAGTAGAGCGACACCTCGCCATCACCAGCGAGCATCGACAGTGGCAGTGGGCCTTCGGCGGGCAGCGTGGCCAACCAGGTCAACGCATCCTCCACCGAAGACTGATGGGCAGGAACCCCGCCATAGCCATCCCAACCAAGAGGAAGGCTTTGGTAAGAGTGCAGCAACTGTTCTAGCGACTTCATGAGCCGGCACCTGGGTGAAATTATTCTTACGTGTCACGGTTCAGCGCAGGAGGCACGCCTTTGTCGCGGTCTTGACCCATGAACGTGCTGGCCCCTACCGGGACTATTCTACCCATTATTGGCGAAATTCTAAACCCTCGCGAAGGCCGCCCAGGCTCCTGACACGAGTCTCGCGCTGGTGCTGGCAGCAGGAAAGTCAGGGCAAATCCCAAGGTTGCATGGTGTTCTCTACCACACCGACCTCTGCACCAAAGTGCTTGCGATCATACGCCGCAAACGCTTTGCGGTGCTCGCAATGGTGCTGAGCAAAGGCACTCATCGGAATGCGGTAATTGGCCAGGGTTTCGGCGTGCAGCGTCGCAAACTCTCGTGCGAATTCAAAATAAGCCTTATCGCCTTGCGGAGCGCGCTCGGCCAACAGATCATCAAAATCATCGGACAATACCGAGATCTGCATTTGCCGGGCCTTGGCCTCGTCGTCGCTGAGGATCTTCGACCGGTCGGACGCCTCCACAAAGATGTGCTCAATGCGGCTATGATCCACGTAGTAGCAAGGAATGCCCTGGTAAAAGGATTTCGCCGCCTTCATGTGCCAGTCTTTGGCAAAGTCCTTCTTGCTGTCGTACCCCAGCATGTCGAGCACTTGCTGGTCGATGCCAGAGTCGCGGGCCAGGGTTTCGATGAAGTATCGCGTGGAGATTTGCTTCTGCAGCGGGATATCGGTCATCTCATTGATGTCTTCACCGCAGCTGGCTTCGACGCAGCGAGTTACAAAGGTCAAATTCATGGGTTGCTCTCCGTTCTTACAGACCAAGGCTTGAGGATTCGGCTTCTACAGCCTTGCGACGCTTGCCGGCTTCTTGGGCAAGGTATTCTGCCACAACCTGCAGCACCTGCTCAGGTGTTTGGCCAGTTTGCAGTGCAATGGACTTGTTCAGCGGCAGGTCATCATCATCGGTGATGCGCCCATCGAAATACAAGGTAACCGGTGTGACAAAAATGTCGTCCTCTTGCATCCCTTCGTCAATTTCGACGTCGACATCAGCCTGTGCGGCTTTTTTTGTGTCGAACAACATGGGGCCTTGATACACATGCCCATTGTCCAGGGTGAAGTGAGTCAGGTTGAAAGATCGAGTGCTGAGGACGCGCAACTCGACCGCGAACATGGTCAGGGAGGTAGTCACGATTTTTCTCCAAATTGATGTAATTCAACCATAGCCTGGGAGCGTTTCAGTGTGCAAAAATACCAGCCGCACTCGGCATCACCAGATAACCAATAATTGACACAACAGAGAGATCTGAAAATGAATTCAAAACCTGTCCTGATCACTGGCGGCGCTGGCTTTATCGGCTCCCATGTGTCCGACGCGTTGCTGGCTAAGGGTTATCGCGTCCGCATCCTGGACAACCTGTCGACCGGCAAGAGAACGAATCTGCAGATCAAACACCCGCATCTTGAATTCATCCTGGGCGATGTCGCCGATGCGCAGACAGTTGAAATGGCCGTCAACGGCTGCCAGTCGGTGATCCATCTGGCGGCAGTAGCATCCGTTCAGGCCTCCGTGGATGACCCGGTCGCCACACACCAGGCCAATTTCATCGGCACCCTCAATGTCTGTGAGGCCATGCGCCGTCAGGGCCTGAAACGCGTGCTGTACGCTTCCAGTGCCGCGATCTACGGCGAGACGAACTCACCGGTCATTCATGAAGACGCCCAGAAGGCCCCGCTCACCCCGTATGCCAGCGACAAATTGGCGGGTGAGCATTACCTGGAGTTTTACCAACGGGCGCATGGAATCGATCCCGTGGTGTTTCGTTTCTTCAACATATTTGGCCCTCGACAAGATCCCTCATCTCCCTATTCTGGCGTGATCAGTATCTTCTGTGAGCGTGCGCTCAAGGGGCTACCGATTACGGTGTTTGGGGATGGTCAGCAAACTCGGGATTTCTTCTTCGTTGCCGATTTGGTGAAACTCATCGTACAGGCCCTGGAAATGTCTGAATCACCTCAAAAACCAATCAATATTGGACATAATGGATCAACAAATCTCAATGAAGTGCTGTCAGTTCTTTCCGATATTCTGGGGACTGCCTTGGATATTCGCTACGAAGATGCTCGTCCTGGGGATATTCGGCACTCCCGTGCAAATAATGACCGATTGATCAACTATTTTGGGATCCAAGAACCTACCCATTTCAGGGAAGGTCTGGCCACACTTATTTCGGTTTAATCACTCGACCACAAATGGGAGTGATTATCACTACTCGATCTAAGCCGGGGTTTTGCACGGCGTCGGCTTGATATTAATTGGCCACGCAATGTGATGTCACCTTGAAATCAAGGTGAACACTTATGAATGCCTGCACATGAATTAAAAGGCACACAAAGCGTCTGTTATTCCGCTCGTCTGCTTATGGTTTTAATTCATTGACGCCCTATGTAGCCTTCACCAATTGTATTCCTTCTGACGCAGAGCCTACTGATTGATGTTACAAACTAACTGGATAGTGTCACTTTCCGACTCAACCAGGGAAAATAATCGCCAGGAGTGGTCGCAAGGCTTTCTGTGAGCCATTTTTGTGCAGATGAAAACCTACCGGCAGGAAATGTCTGATTGGCATTTTGCCGACGAATGGGTATCTTCTCGGTTGTGCAACAGCATCAAACGGAGAGGTAGCGGTAAACCATGAGCCAACAGCCCAGTAACTTGACGACAGATCAATCAAGGCGTGAAAAGCTGAAGCGTCTTATGGGACAGGATAGTGCGCCAGCTTTTGCTTACAAATTTATGCTAAACCGCAAGCAATTCCTGTCCTTTTTGGACGAACACACACCGACATCGGACGCCTTCTGGAATCTAATCCAAGAGAAGACAGGACTTCCTTCTGCCTTCTTTGACGATGGAACGTCACCTGACCAAGCGCTTCAAATTGCCGGCGAGGCGTTACGAACAGACGAGGATCGTCTGTATTTGCTCGACGCCCTGATTGGCGATGAGAAAATCTCAGCATTCGCTGAGCGCCACGGGGTGACAGCCGCGTCCGTGCGCCGTTTTTTCATACCCGGCAATGACTTTAACCTTCGCCACGCAGCCCGCCTCGCCGAAAAACTCGGCCTTGATGAGCGCTATTTTCAGACAACTCCCATCGAGAGTCCCGAAAATGTCCGCCCCAAGGGGGCTGTCTATGGAAATAGAGTGCGTGGCGCCAAAGACCCTGAGCACCTCTACGCGTTGCGCTTGGAAAAGCTTAGGGCGCTGGTCGTCAACCTGAACTTATCCGATTTTTGCAGGCATTTTAAATTGGACTATCAGCTCATCTCACGCATTTTAAATGGCTCGCTGAGTATGACCAGAGTGCATACCAACACCTTATGTAAATCATTGACACTTCAGCCTTCATTTTTTGATAGAGCCATGACTGTCATTGATCAATCAGAAATACTGAGTGTGCATAAAGAACTGGAAAATACGGTGTCCGCATCTGCAACTACAAAGTCTACTCAAGATATTTTAAATACCCTGCGAGTGATTAAGAAAAAATAAAATAACGAACTTCTCCAGGCGCCGAGTCCCATTTGACTCGGTGATATCTCGGTTCGTATGATGGTGTAAACACGAACCGACTGGATATCATTCAAATGGCCTCTCGCATTCAATCTCATCTGGAATTGTTTAACCAATTACAATACGCACACAACGCCTTCGCTTTCAGCCGTGAAGAAGGCGCGCCGGGAAAAGAGATTTTCAGATTTCTACAGGTCAGTCGCCCCGCCATGCTCGACCAGGTCGACCTGAATTACGGCGATTTCTCCGATGCGGTGCAGCAAATTGCGACATCCTATGGTTGCCAGGCCCGACCTTGTGATTCACAGCTTCGAGCTGAACCCCTCGCTCCAGAAATCGCCTATGCCATGATTCTCCATGTCGTCGACAGAACGACCCTGCTGCTGACCAATGACAAGCAGCTCAAGCAAATGATCGCGCCAGCCATGGCCTTGGCCAATCTCATCAAACGATGGGGAACCATTGTCGATGACAAACCCCTTTGCGCTGAAGCCTTCAAGGAGCAAAGCCTGCTCATGGCTCGAATGGCGTTTCGCCGGCAAGGCTGCGAACTTGATCGTTTCAACGAGAAAAAAGCGCTGACCGCTATCGATCGGGCTTGCCAGAAGGCTCTGGGCTCAGACGAGCTCAACGGGTTGCCCCAGCGAGTTCAGTATATATTCGCAAACAGTAAAATTAAGCGTGCCGGCTACACCCAGGGACTGGCACAGGCGTCCAACCTCGCCATTCTGAAAACACCTGACAATCTTGCTTACCATCAGGTTGATCCCACTAATTATTGATATAGTCGACTGATTGAACTGGTTAACCCCAACCCCTTGCTGAGCACGCGCACAGGAAACCCTATCGTGACTACAAAATCCACCAAACGCCCCCTCAAGGCACATCAGACCCTGTTCGGCATGGTTGGGTGTGCGCATCACACCCTGTCCGATCGCCTTGTGAAAGGCAAAGAAGACCAGATCATCTTGCTCCTGATGGTCGACGAGCCCGTAATGACCCACCAGACCCCGGTGAGCTACGGTGAACTCTCTGATGCTCTGGATGAGGTGGCCGAACAGTTTGGCTGCTGGCCGTTCCCGTGCAATCCAAATTTGCGCGCCACCTTTCTCACACCTGAAGTGGCCTATGCCACCGTGCTCTACCTTATTGAAAGGTCTGTGGGAAAATTTCATACACCCACGCAGCTCAAGCAGGTTATGGAGCCTGTACTGGCACTGGTCAACAAGGTCAGCCAGTGGGGTACCTTCGCCGACGAGAAACCACTTGAACTAAAAAGACTCACAGCACGCTACCTGTGGATGGCCGAAATGGGGTTCATAAACAGACCCGGCCTGGAGCCAGTGGTTTTCGACGCACAAAAGTTACAAGTTCAAGCTGAGCGCAGCTGCCAAAAGATCATCGACTCTCGCCAATTCGATGGGCTACCTCAATTGGTGCAGAACATCATGGCCGAACAACTCGCACGCATCCTGGCCGACCAGCAGATTGAGCGACAGATCGATCGCCAACTCGCGCTTAAGGTGGCGGATAAGGAGCCCCAATGATGATGCCAGCGCGCCCCAGTGCTTCCCCGTCTGATGGCTCAGGCAAAACCCAGGAGGCAAGTCTCTTAGGCACTGAGGGGCTGCCAGTGCTGTATCACGGCACGACGCGAAAAATGTGGCGCAGCAAGCCTGAATCGCCCTCCTGCCTGTACCTGACCTCGTCCCTGGAAGGGGCCGAGCGATACGCCATTGAAACCAGCGAATCAGAGTATGAAGCCAACCGGCGTACACGCATCCACGTGGTCAAACTCACGCCACAGGCACTGGCCAAGATACTTCAGACGCCGGGTGTTGAACTGCAGCCCGATTGGGGATGGGTCGAGACACAGGAACATGACGCCAAGCGTAATCGCGGTACGTTCACTGACGCTGACTCCACCTGGCAGAACAGCCTGGCCAAATGCAAAGGCCTGGTGATCGCCGGATTTCAGAACGCACACAAGGCACTGTTTGTTGAAGTAGATATGGACTCTGCCCCCGAGGCGGGCTTGTAGCGAGTATTACGTGGTACGAACCACATACATACCAGACCTCAATCTGCTTCATAGCCCAAGGTCTCGCTCCAGTACCGCTACCCGCCTGTGTTCACTGAGTCGATCCAGCAAGAAGCCGTGAGGCACGAGCTTGTACACCGCATCGGCCTTTTCCTCTGTGCAGGCGTACTTCACTATTTGGCTGGGAGAATAAGTGCTCAAAAAGAACACTGCCCACGAAGCTTGCATTTGGCCGAGCCTGATCAGGGCTGCGATGCACTGCTCATCATTGAGGCTGGCGCCAAACAGGATGTCGCACCAGTCGGCCCCACGATCGAGCAGGTCGTTGAAGACTGCCGTTCGATTGAGGCTAAGCGCTTTGCCTGACCACTGATACACCAATCGACCCAGCAGATTGGTGGCGAAGGCTACGGTGAAGTCCTGCCCCAGATCAGCCAAGCCTTGCTGGTAAGCGTCAGGCAACTCCCTATCAGTCACATGTGCCACCAGATGGGGAAATGCGTCCCCGGTTAAAGTTGTTTCACGCCACTCCTCGGATAAAGGATTGGGTAGCCCGACTGTCCAGTGTTCGCAGAGCTGAGGTAACACCCGCCCTGCCCAAAAACTGGTATATCGCTCAGCCAAAGCCCCCACGGGCCCAGCACGCCAGCCATCGTCGGTGCGCTCCAGCACAGCCAAAACCAAAACCTGGCATTCCCCCGCTTCGCGTACGTTGAATGTGTGATTGAAAAACCACTCGCTGCTGGAGTCCTCCAACCTGAAGGTCACATCCTGGCCCAAGCGTAGACCAGAACAATTGAGGATCAGGAATATCCGTGACGCACGCGGATTGAAGGATGACAGGTTGTACGCCTGGGACATGATTGAATCGGCACTAACAGAGGCCTGGTGTTCGCGCATTAAAATCCGACTTTCAACCAGTCCCCCACTGATGGCCTCCAGACCTACGCCGTAAAGGATCACGCTGCTGAGGGACAACATCCCGGCGCCTCGACCGCCCACTACCATCGAGAGGCCCTGCGGCAAAGCCAATACGTTCTTGCCTGCCACTCCAAGCGTAGAAAAGCCGAGGGAAGCCACACCTCGCTCACCTTTGACTCCAAACATGCATCTCCTCCTCTTGTTTTTTGTTGCACCCTGCGATTTTTGAGATCGCTGCTAAGCCGTCCTCACCACTGGAACATAATGCTTTTACAGTATATTGACAATATGACAAGAACCGGTAGGCTGCTGAGCATCTCAAGCCAATCCCATTCGGTGGATCATGTCGACCAGTCCTTGCGTTTCCTGTGGTGCCTGCTGCGCGCATTTTCGCGTGTCGTTCTTCTGGGGCGAAACAACGTTCTCGGGCGGCACTGTGCCTGACCACTTGGTGGAGACCGTCAACCCTTCGCTGGTGGCCATGAAGGGCACCTGTGAACCGAAACCTCGTTGTGAGTCGCTGGAGGGCGTGATCGGTGAAACGGTCGGTTGCGCCATCTATGAGCAGCGATCGACGCCCTGTCGTGACTTTGATGCCTCCTGGGCCTACGGCGAACACAATCCTCGTTGCGACACAGCGCGGGCCGCGCACGGTTTGCGGCCTCTTACACCAGACGATCACATCACCACGCTGATTGCCGTCCAGGACATCACACAACCTACACTGGGCGCCTGATTCAACTTGGTTTTTGATAGAGCTGGCAGGGCTTTGACCTGATGATGCTTTTGCCATATATTGTCGAGATCGGGAATGATCTGTCTCCCGCCTGATCCCTGTCTGGAGTTGACATGTATTTCCTCATCCTCAAGCGTTACCTCGGCAACCTCATTCTGTCGGTGCTCTTGGCCGTGGCCACCTGGTTCGCCTTGATCTGGTGTTGGGACGGCTGGCTGCCGATCGCGGGCTTTGCCCTGGTAATGGCTGCATTGATTGTCACCATTCCCTTGCTGCTTTACCTGGACTACCGCGAGATCCGCGAGCACGTTATCCAGATCAATGAAGTGCGCAAGGGTCAAGGGGACGCAACCGCCTACATCGACATGCTGGTCGAGAAAGTGGCCGAAAAATCCGGGCTTCCGAGCTTTCTGGTGGCCTTCATTATCAAGCGCAGCCAAAAATCCATCGAAGCATGGCGGCAGAAAAAAGCCGGCAACACAGTCAGCGCTACATGAGTGAAGGCTGACATCCTGAATCTGATCAAGGAATGGACAAGCATCATTCCTTGGTTAGGGCTCAAGATCGTCTTCGTCACATTTCTCTCTGCTCGCTTTTTTTAGCGCCGTGGACAGAGTGGAAGATGGTAAGGCAGGGTTTTCCATTAAACTTAACTGAGTCAGCAATTTATTCTCTTGCGGAAAAGCTTCTCTTAGGAAAGACATTACCCACTCAGGAAGCTTTGCTCCAGTTTCTATCTTAAGTTGACCCTCGTTGATGGTCGCGCACATTAGAAACACGGGTTGAGAATTGTCCCAAATTACAACCCTGTCGGTGAACGCCAAGGCCTTCTTCAGATTTTGCCTACTGTCATCGTACCGGCGTCTGATGACTTCCTCATCAATATGATGCCCGCCTTTAGCCACACGTTGAGCGACACGCTCAACATTCAAGTCAGGAGAATTCAAGCCAACATAACGAAGCTCAGTTTTGAATCCAGCCTCGGAAGCCTTCTGTATTCGCTTGATGATCCCATTGCCCGTCAGCGTTGATTCAAGGGTGAAACTCAATTGGGCCGCTATGGTTCTATCGAAATACTCCAGTGCTTTTCGACCAGCAGCCAAATCGACTGATCGTGGATCGTTGGGATTAATCGTTCTTGCGATGCGATCAGGGTCGATGTGCATCTTGATACTGGCATCAGGCACCTGATACTCGTTTCGAAGTGTGCTTTTGCCCGACCCGTTTGTACCGCCATAAAAAACGGCCAGCGGTGCATTATCTTGCCGGGGATGTTTCTTCATAGTCCCTGGCCTTTTTCCTGGCTTTTTCTGCACGGAGCAAAACGGCCTCCGCATCGTCTGCCACGTCATGTTCAATGACTGGATAGCCTTGCGCGGCATATGCCTTGGCAAACTCAACGACACTTTGTTCTTTGGGGTTCTGTTCGAGTAAGGTTCTCATCAGCTGAGACTCCATCGGTAGTTAATACTTACAAGATATCAGGGATCCACCGCGAAGTCGATTCGCAACCAGACCCCCCCCTCCCTCGCCACAATCAAAGACTCAGGCCTTGCTCCCGCAGCGTATACAGATCATCTGCCAATCGCTTCAGGAGCGCATTGAGCCCCTGGCGATCAGCAAAGGTTTCACTGTGCGCTACGGCACGCCCCTCGTGCCAAAGCGTCAGGGTGTTGCCATCGTTGCGCAGATCACCCATGTCCCCGGCCTTGATCTTGCTCACAATGGCCCCCATTTCCTTGCCATCAGCCAAGGCAATCGAGGTCATCAAGACCTGCTTGTCAGCCCCGAGCACCCGGAAATGAAACGCACCCTGCTCGCGAAAGCTGATCACGCTAAGGCCTGATGCGGGCTTCTTCACCGCTTCGACTTTGGGGGCAAAATGGTTGAAGGATTTAAGGCCTACCGCCTCGCGCAATTCTCCGAGGAACGGCGCAGCCACTTCCCTGGCCTTCTGTGCACCGTACTGGAGGATGTCTTCGAGCACTTTCGGTTTGGTCAGAAGAACGTGATATTGCTGGCGCATGCCACCCAATTGATTGTCCACGAGTTCAAATAACTGTTTCTTGGCCTCGCCCCAACCCAAACCTGCGATCAGGTCTTCGTGGTACATGCGGGCTCGCTCAGGTGTAGCAAATGCCTTGAACAGGGTGAAGAGCGCAGAGGAATCAGGATCCTTGCGTTCCCCCGGTAACCGAGAGTCGGTCACGATGAGCTGGATCGACTCACGCAGTTCTTTGGATCTAGCGAACAGTGGGATGGTGTTGTTGTAGCTCTTGGACATCTTGCGCCCATCCAGACCTGGCAGCAGCGCCACACGCTCATCAATCAGCGCCTGAGGCATGTTGAAATAGGAGCGCCCCTTACCAAAGACATGGTTGAAGCGCTGGCCAATATCACGAGCCATTTCAACATGCTGAAGCTGGTCACGGCCCACCGGAACCTGATCGGCATTGAACATCAGGATGTCCGCCGCCATCAGAATCGGGTAGGAGAACAATCCCATGGTAATCCCTGCATCGGCGTCCTCGCCTTCGGCCTGATTTTTGTCCACCGCACCTTTGTAGGCATGGGCACGATTGAGCAGGCCCTTGCCGGCGACGCAAGTGAGCAACCAGGTCAACTCAGGGATCTCCGGGATGTCCGACTGGCGATAGAATGTCACCTTGTTCGGGTCAAGACCTGCTGCCAACCAGGTGGCTGCCACCGCCATGCGCGACTGTTCGATGCGCGCAGCATCATCGCACTTGATCAACGCATGGTAGTCGGCCAGAAAGTAAAACGACTCGACGCCGGGGGCTCGACTGGCTTCGATCGCCGGGCGAATCGCCCCTGCGTAATTACCGAGGTGAGGTGTACCGGTGGTGGTAATTCCCGTCAAAATACGTGACGTCATTCATTTCCCCTTATTGAATTATTGGGTAGCGCCCACGACAAGCCTGCCTTAATCCGGCACAGTGACACCCAGATCAACATTGCAACGAGCCAATCACCTATTTATACTAAATTGGCAGTGCGAGTCCAACTATGTTCCTTCTAGGTGGGCTTTCAGGAGACAGTTGTTGCACTGGATGACCATTCGGAGCTTCTGAGGACATGGTAGCGCGGCGCAGCCTAGGCCACTGCGTTGGCAAGTCGGCCTAATAAAAAGCCCGCCTCACGGCGGGCTTTTTTTGTCTCCGTGCAGCTAAACCTGACACAGATTGTTGGTCAGCGCCAATGCGATGAGTGTCAGGGCAACCGTGTACACAGGCACGTGAATTGAGCCGACAACTTCATTTAGGCGCTGCCGAGTTGTCTTTGGCATTTGGGTGATTTCAGTGGTCATTAAGGTCGCTCTCCAGAGATATAATTGGAATTCAGGCGGGCAATGCTTCCATCGCCAGGCTTTTCTCGGCCATGCGCTTGAGCGAGACGTCCGCGCCAAAGGCCAGGTCAATCACCGAGCTCCACTTGTACGACAGGCACTCTTCTTCCTGCAGGCGGACGGTCTGACCCTTGTCATCCCAAAACGCAAAGCGCACGTCGATGTGCCAGTGCTCAGGCTCGTTTTTCTTGGCGTTCGCCGGGATGCGATGAATATCGAGGTCGAAGATTTCGCAGAGCAGCACCACCAAATTGTGCAAGCCAACCTCTTCACCCACTTCACGGATCGCGGCCTGAAGCGCTGTCTCGCCCGGATCGACGTGGCCACCGGGGACAAGAAAGATTTTATGAATGCCGTGCATGATCAGCAGAACATGGGTGCGGCCCTTGCTTAAGACCCAGCCAGACGCCGTGATGTGCGCCTTCGATTGACCACGGGCAAAGAGGTCACCTTCACAGTTGATCAGCTCTTGCAACACGTCAGCATTTTTGGTTTCAGGGTGCTTCAGCAGGTAATTGGACAGCATGCGGCGCATCATGATCTGCGACATAGGGTCAACCTCAGGGCGGTTAGGATGGAAATGTTACCACGGGTATTCAGCATATTGAAGCCTGTGTGTTCGGTCGAGGCTGACTTATTCTTCCGGGTTCTCAAGGAGAAAAGCATTGGAAATCACCTTGAAGGAATCAAGCCCATCAGCCCGGCGATATACCAGCCCTTCACGCATCGTCTGCGGGTTGAGCGAGGGGCCAATGGCATGCAGCAGGATCTGATCCAGTGTACCGAGGTCAGCCAGGCGAACGGTACGGATGACCGGCGCTCGAAGAATCACGGCTCCCAGTTGAGTCAGCCTTTGGATGGCCTTCTCTTCCTCTTGGCCCACAAGCTCGGCTCCGGTATCGAGGTTCAGCACGCCGAACAGGTAAAACCCCTTCTCTTCCAGTCGATCATGGTTCTTGCAGATGCCAGGGCCCACCAGTTCGCCCTGTATCGCAATGTTTCCGGGGTAATCGCGCACCGCCGTCAGTAGGTTTGCCGCAGCGGCCACCCGCGTATAGGCGTTGTCCGTCGAGTCTTTGAACCACCACTGCTTGCTGCCCACCCCACTTTGATCATTGTATTTGAAGACCGTCATGCTATAGCCATTGAGCTTGATGCTTTCTTCGAAAAGCTCATCGGCTTGCTCGGCCAGCAACTCTGGTCGATTCTGCAGACGCTCCTGATCGGTTCGCCGAATGCACGAAGGTAGCGCGCCTTGCACTTGCTCCATGAGTTCGTCCGGAATGGGTCGCTCCCATTTTTTGATCCCCAGCACGCTGGAAAAATCAGTGTCGCGGATGGTGCTTTCGTCGAGATCGTCCAACAACTGCGAAACCTCTGGGAATTCGCTAAGGGGCAGCGCCAAGCCCTGCGAGATCTGTTTGCGCAGGTGCAGGGTACGCACACGAATGCCCACCTGACCTTCAAACTCGATCGGATGCTTCATCACCAATTCAAAACGAGGGTCGCCCTGGGCAATGAACGCATCAATTTCAAAATACAGGCACGGATCGCCGACCTGAAACTGATCTTTGAGCACCACGCTGCGCCAGCCATCAATCGTGGCGCGTTCGATGCGGTCAGCACCCGGAATAGGGTCAAGCGCAGCGATCGTGCGCACGGTGACGAGCTTTCTCATGTCGATGATCCAGGGAAAAAGATCGCCTGATGATACAGCGCGACGGAAGCATGTCAATATATGCAGTAATCGTAGTCCACTCCATCGACCTAGAGGCGCCCATAAACATCTTGAAACTCATTCGACAGCTCGACTTCAGCAGCCATCAGGTTGTCGGCACCTCGCTGGGCGGAATGTGTCTGGGTAATGCACTGTTTCACAACATGCCTGTAGCGTTGTTGACCGGTCTGTTCGGTTTTGGTTTGGTTCAACACCAGCACTTCAAATAGTTGCGGGCCGAGCAGGAGGGGTGCGAATCCGCAGATTCCATCGACAAAACACAAGACACCACTACAATTTCTTGAGTTCGTCAGGCTCTTCTCCTTATGCTGTAGGAATAGTCTCAACATTTAATACGAGTATCTCGCCATGCCCCTTTCGATGACCGACCACGAAAAAAATGAACGCCTGATCTACGAAGCTAGTCACGCTTTGGTGGCGTTCAATCCGCAGGGGCTGGCGACATGTCTGGACAACCTGAACAACCCCTCGCTGTTTGTCCATGATCGCGAGGGCTTTCCCGATATTCATCAGCAGTTCTTGTTTACCCTGAGAAATCGGCTGCCTGCAGAACATTCCATTCCGGCCTTTTCCTCCGAGCATGCCATCATCCTGGTGGACGAATTCTCCAGGATTGCCGGCTTGTCCGAACACACCAAGGTATGCCTGGCGCTCAGCCAAGCGACCTATCTAGATCGTGACAGCTACTTTGAATTTTTTGGGCCGGGCAAAGCGCTTGAAATCAACAAAACTGAATTTTTGTCTGAATTCAATCGGCATTTAAATTCTAAGGCCGGTGCCAGTGAATTCGGCAGGAACTCAAAAACCTCTCGCGCATACCTCGATCAACAGTTGTTCATTGCCTATAGCTACAACGCGAACATGCATGGGGATGTTTTTCGGCATGTCATCGAAACACTCGATGCGGTAGGTCAAACCGAAGCCATTGAGTCCTATGCCTGGCACGTCGGCGATGAAACGAAGCTTGATCTGCTTAAAGCATCAGCAAATGGCGACGAAAAGCCATACGGATGGATTGCTGAGTCACTTTTTGACAGCCCCTGCGTCACAGACGTCCTCCAGATGGGTTACCGCCCCAGTGAAGGCGATACCGCGCACTACCTACGCACCGCCTACAACAAGAAGTTGCCTGAGGCTTTCAGCATCATGCTGGAGCACTTTACGCAAAAGATCACTCTGGACAAACTGGTGGCGCTTCTGCGGCACATCGTTTACCCGGTGTTTGAATCAGTCAAATCAAACGCTGTTGCAGATCCAGTTCAGCAGACAATGCAAGTTGTGTATGAAGAGAACGTGTACCGAGCCATGATTCAATACCTCGATCGCGGCGAGGTGGTAAACCCCTATAGCCTGCAGGAGCTGGGGGCTTCCATGCCAATGATCTTCTATCGCAATCTCGATGTGGAAAATTTCAGGCGCGCCCTCACCTTTTTTCACCCGAAGGAATGCGGTGTTCCGATGGTGCCCGTCAAGGACGATCAAGCTGACCCGGTGGACGGTGAGTACGAGGCGGGCCGGAAACTCAGAGATCTGAACAACAAAATTTCACAAATCACCGAGGTGCAATCTGGCATTCAAAAAAATGTACTGGAGGGCAATGGCACACCTGATGAGCTGGCCATGAAGGGCAAAATGCTGCTCATGATCGAAGGCATTTACCGCAAAATGGCTCAATCACTGACGAAAAATGATGAGGGGCTTCAGCCCTGATGCTGCGTCAGCCCATCAGGTGTCCAGAGCCGTATGCACTCTTCGGATCTGGATGCCTGAATTCAACACTAGCCGAAGAGCCTTCAAAGTCCTAAATCCGTCTCAAGCTGATTCGCCCTGAATTTCTCACTCACGTAATTGAGTACCCAGCTCTTCTGCGTCAGTCCGTACACCACCTCTGCTTGTTTGTGGCTGAGACCTTTGAGGTAGTCCTCCACTACGTCATCACCCAAGCTGTTCAGAATGGCGCCTTCCCAGTACCCACTCATTCGTTTTTTCACCAGCGAAACATTCAACTGAGCCATCATCCAGGCAATTTTTTCAGTGGTCGACAGCGCACCGCTGTCCTGCGATGTGCCCATAGCCGCAAACCAGTCCACACCATCCCTTAGCAGCTGATGCACCAGCCCTTCCCGGCTCTTGAACATCTCAGGCTCACACCAGGCGTCCTTGCAGCGAGCAAGGATTTCCAGGCCATGTTCCTGGGCAACCTCCGGGGTGTAATGCTTTTCAACAATCCTGGCCATCAAGGTTGCCGGCCCCCAGGCCATGTGATGGATTTGTTCATTGATGGACATGGGTTTGTCCAGGTTCACATCCAGGCTATTGGGGAAGGTCGGCTTAAGCGCCTGCATCAGCTCACTAGGGTCGGACAGGTAGTTCGCCAAACCGTCGAATGCACCGTTCAATGCGATGCCAGGAGCACCGAAGGTCTGTGTTTTGCGGTCAAAATACCCCACGACGATCATGGATTCGTGCCCCAGCAGACGCGGGTCAAACTCAGCCTCCAGCAGTTTGACGCCATCCTTCTTGACCGTGAATTTCAGCTGCTCCAGTTTCCGCAGGTAATTGGCGGCGCCCTGGTAGGCCGACACCACAAACAGCAATTTGGAAAGCTCGGGCGGCAGGTTCGAGGTGTTGACCCACAGGTGCGCATCCGCTTCATCCGGATCACCGTCCAGTCGAGGATCATTGCCCACATCACCTGCGTGTTCAATGCTCCCCGCGTAGGCTTTTGTATGCCCGTAAAACACAAAATTGTCTTTTACGGTGGCATCAAACTGCCCATTTTCATCCAACAGGAAACACCCTATATCAAAATCGATCGAGCTGTTGCCCTCGTAGGCCAAGGAGCACTGCAAGGTTCCTGACGTCAGCACCGACCCCTGGGCAATGCTTGCTCGTGAACCCTGAGGGGGCTCCAGGAGCCTGGATTGCTTGGCGAAGGAAAACTCCTTGCTCTTTTCCAGCAGCCGACTCAGCCAGGAAATCCCAAAATTCTCCATCACTCCACCCACCGTGCACTTTCTTTCAGGATACGGTTAGCCAGGTGGTCAGGGCAAATACCGACGTCTTGGTGCATTCCCTGCCGATGGTCAGGCAGGAGTACAGATGTACTCTTTCTGCTTGACGCTTTCAGGGGGGAGGCAGAACATTGAATCCTGAGAAAAAACAAACGGAGCGCCCTCGATGACCCTATTGGCGATCGGAGACACCTGCAACGCCGTCTGCCACACCTGCAAAGGCCGGTGTACGGCGACCTGCCACCTTGGGGACTTGCCCTTCAGTGATGGTATTGGCGAGGCCAAGGACATCCCGGTATGGAAATGCAATGGCTGCAGTCAAGTGGTCGGCATTCCCGCGCAATCAAGACATGCCATTCGCCTTGCACGCCAGGCGGCGGTAGTGGCTCTCAATCCCTTTGGTGCGTGATGCACCGCCAAGGATCGGTCTTGTGTCCTGCGAGGCTCCATCGCTACGCTGGAAGACATGAACCATGATCAAAAGAGTTTGCCATGAACGTTGAACACATCGAGTGCGTATTGACCAGTGAGCCGTTGATCACCACGCACAGTCATGGCCAGACCATCAAATTCTTCGCGGCCACGAAAAATCCGGATGCCGGCGACTTTAATCCCTGCAACTCGCTCAATTGCACACTACGCCTGACGGCGGGTGAAGACGCCTCGATCGTGAAAGGCTTGCGCAAGGGCAAACGTGTCTGCCTGAAAGGCACCTATGAACCGCCTGCCTTTCTAACCGACACTGACCCCTCAATGATCCTGCATGTGGAGTCGATCACCTTGCTCAAAAAGGCGCGCACTCACGTGCTGACGGATGAACTGAGTGTTTAATCGCGTTCATCGATTATTGGCAATTCCAACCGCGAGAACACAACATCTGGAGCAGCGATGAATCCCGATCTGAATCGAAAGCTTTATCATGCCTTGAGCAACGCTCAAGACAGCACTGAAATCTCTATTCAGGCGCATGCACATCTGCCTTCCGGGTATCGGCTGGTGTGTGTCACCGACAGACCTGGTTCGCCTTTCAAATCGACCCTGGAAATCGGGTTGTTGCACGACAGTTCCGGGCGGATTGTCTATTACCAGCCAGTCTGGATCACTAGTCACAATGCCCCAGACCGCTGTGCAGCTCACAGCGTGATGTGGCGATCGGCTGACTACCAGCACAAAACGGCCCTTCGCCATCTGGCGCTGACTGTCCAGTTCAACTACCTTCTGGCGCAGTACGACCTCATCCTCAGTGACGGCAACCTGCATGCCGGGGGGCCCTTCTTCTGGGAGGCTCAGATTTCAGCTGCACTGGCGAAAGGATTGTTCATCTATGTCCGAGATGCTCAAGCCATGGAGCCGCTGCACATCCCCGACATGGCCGGTTTTGACGCACTGAAAAACCGGGTGTGGGGTGCCTCGGGTGAACTGGGTAACCAAGTGGCTTTGATTCGACGTGAACCACTGCAGGTCGGCATGGAGTTCAGTTTTCCACTGGCGCTCATTTCGCACTACAACAGCCTGGATCCATCTAAGCTGCCACTAATGACAGACTGAACAAGGGCCTGTCGCCCTCACTTGGGCGACATTTACATCCCTGGAGAAAGATCGTCTTTGAACTGACGGTCAGCCCGCGCTGTGACCCGACGCCGAACCTCGGAATACACCGCCTGATCCACCAACGGCGCAATCAGCTTCAGATCCGCCTCCCCAGTTGCAATGCAGCGCTCCAATGTGCGCGGAAGGGCCTCTGTGTGTGCAAACGGCCCAAAAATAAGCTGCTGGTACACAGGCCAGGCATTGAACATGGGGCTGTTGTAGTGCGCCATTCGATTCACCGCGATCATCAGCTTTGTCAGCAGTGATCCCGGCACCTCGTTGCACAGGCTTTGCTTCAGCGCACTCTCAAGCAAGGGAACGATCTTCTTGGTGTCCCCGTGCACCCTGAACAGGTCTTCACTTAAGCTTAATAGCGTGGCACCCATGGCTGAAAAATGAGCGTCAACTCGGTCAAACAGCGCTTCGCATTGCGCTTGCTCTGCAGTGAACCTCCCAGTTCTCAGCAGGTTGATTGGCGCCATAAATAGCTGAAGTTTCGAATCAATCGGCAAGCTATTCAACTCGAACGGACTGGTGGAATCCAAAATCAGGTTAACGAGATTGATCGCTTCGTGGACTTTTTCGCCAGACACTGGGCTACCTATTTGCCCGATCGCATTCAATGCGGCGATCACCGCAACGTTCCAGTGAACCAATGTCTCCTTGTGAGGCAGCAGAGCGTTAAGAAATTCGACGGAAAATACCTCTGACGCAGGCGGTACCGGGTCACCACCCTCCTTCCAGTTCAATCTGTAGTCGACAAGTTCGTCCCATGCCTGCGGACTGCTTGTGAAATGGGCAATAAACTTGTGCTGTTGCTGGCCAAGCCTTGGGTACCTATCGATGATCGTGTCCAAATCGCGAGGATCCAGGCCAGAAAAACTGCCTAGTGCCTCCACGCCACAGGAAAAGGATTCCAGCCTTGCACTCATCAGGCCCTCAGGTTGCAGGGGGTCACCTTCGCTCGACAGCGCGGTCAATATTACGCCTTTGGCGTGTGGGCTAAGGCCGGCAACCCGATCGCTCCAGACATCGATTTCAAAACCATGAAAGAGCACGGGCTCAGCAAACAAGTCGACGCAGATTTGATGGGTGAATTCATCAGCGTACTCATCAAGGCAGCGCTCAAAACGCTCTGGGTGTTTCGCCAGGGATAACAATGCCAGCTGCAAGGCAGTGCCTTCATCCATTTGGACAAGGGCCTCAAACGCATGTGGCTCGGCGCCATCGGCAAACAACTTTGCGTCTGTCGCCTCTGCGAGATAATTGTCCATCGATGCTATTCCCCCCGTTATTTTCATGTTTTCATTTTATGGGAGCCACCCTGACAATTGATAGTTTATTTAAGCGGGTGGAGCTGGAGCTAACACAGGCCGATAATTGCCCTCTATACTGCTTTCTGACTCGCGCTCCCAAGCTGGCGCGACACATGGATCGGCTTGCAAGGCTCACAATGCAAATCAAAAAATCCCAGTACGAAATCTACTCGACCATGATGAGCGGCGAAATCAAAGCCGCTCGCCAGGCCTTCAAATCTGAATTGCCCAAATCAGCCAGCAACAGTGACGTTCTGGCAGTCTTCATCCGCCGCGAACCCGAAATTCTCCAGACACTCAACCTGCACATCATGGCTGAAGAGTATTTCTGGCAACAAACCAGTGCTCACACCCTCTTCCCCCAGGATCACCAGGTGCTGAACGACCTGATGAGCGGTGACTTTCACATCAGTGATGCAAAGGCATTCAGCCTACCCCTTCAAAGCTTCATGATGAGTATGCCCCAGGGATACGAGGTGGATGGGGTGCGCATCCCGAGCTTCCTAGTGACCTGGATCCCCTACCGCAGAACCCAGGAATTGATCGTTGGCCCCTTCGCGATTTATGCGCGATCACCCAAGGCTATCCACGTTCGACTGGAAGACACCGAGCCGGATGAGGTATCCATCAGCCTCTGCTACCGCGACCCGATCTCGCACACAGCCTACGCTCGAACCCATATGGGCACTGGTGATATTTCTGGCCTGCTCAAGGCCAAGACCCCAGATGAGCTCTCCAACAGCCTGATGACGTATCAGAAGCTGCTCAGGGTGGAAGAGTTGTCAGCGCATGACCTGAAAATCCAAAGTATCATGCTCAAGCTTGTGGCGGCTCTGGGCGCCCATTACAAAGCCACAGATGGCGCTTGTCTCAAGCCCGGCTATCCCGCAGGCCAAGAGCCCAAGTTTCTTGGACGTCCCCCAGAAACCCCGATTACCGCCTTTACCCTGGCCGACGTCGCCGGCTAGACACGTCAGGATAACCCTCAAGGGGTGAATGTAGCCTCTTGAGGATCAACCCGAATCGAGGTCAGGGTTGTGTGATGGCGACGGATGCGCTTCATCGTGAGATAAACACACACTAACAAGGCTATGAACGGAATGTAGAGCCAGGTGATGAACGTGGTCATCAGCGCCGAATGCAGTTGGACAACGCATATCACCAGGCAAAGACCCAGCAGCACCATGTTCACCCGCTGAAGCCGAATAATCTTTTGCCACAATCGCAGTCTCATTTGATGACCGTTCATTAAACCTCCCTCAAAGTGGGTCTGATTATGCCGCCCAGAACCGGCAGGGTCAAAAATCAGTCTCCAAACAGACTAGTGCTGCCCAAACACCCCGAAACCCCGCCAGTCCTACCGGCAAGTAGCGAAGCCGAAGAAGGACTCATTTAGCCCCTGTTTGGTTTGCAAGACCAGGCTCCAACAGCTCTTGCCTTAACTGCTTCTTTTCGGCCAATTGTTTTTTGGTCAGCTTGCGATTGAATTCAGAGCCAAAACCCTGGTAGTCAGACTCAGCCAGGCGGGTGCCCAGCTGGTCACAGCAGCGGAGCATGCGCTCGCGGGAAATCTGAGGGAAGTCGAGCAGCGCCTGCTTAAACATCGGCTTGAGTTGCCGGTAGTTTTCGCTGCGGGCCAAAGCAAAGAGATGGGCAACCACCTCGATGTCTGCGATTTCGTCTGCTGCTCGCTGAGCCATGGCTCAATCCTTTTGATAGAGGGCCTCAAGATCTTGCTTAAGTGACTGCTCGATGCGCTGTTCCTGCAGTGTAACAGCCTTGAAGATACGCCGTGGGTTGCAGCACATGCAGCATCCAGAGCGACCGCAGCTCAGTGCATTCTGCTTGCGCCAGGCCCCTTGTGGCTTAGAACCAAAGGTATCTGGAAGCCTTGCAGAGTAGTAGAAATTAACGATCCGCAGCTGACGTTTGATCTGCTTGCGGGCTTTCTCACGCCGAACACGACGTGCAAGTTTGTCCTGGGGCATGGGTCACCGATTTTCCGCGCCCTCCCCGACGAGGGAAGGGCCTGCGCGTGATCGGTGCCACCAGGTTGTTCATGGCTGGCATCTAGAAGCCCTCGTATTCTTCCTTGAGTTTCATAAGATCCAATCCCCCTCCTGCATAACGAAGCATTACACCCACTCCTCTTCTCGCCCGATTCCGATTTTCATGGTCATTTCCCCCTTGTATCTTCATCCCAATATAGCAAAAACCACCTTCGGCATAAAGACAAATTGTTCGAAGTTTTTGCTAGGTTTCCTTCTGGCACTGCCCATGGAAAGCTCAGGTGCTCATTGGCTTTTTACCCTCTCACTGGCGAGGTTTTCGCCGCCAATGCTATTCTGATTTAAATGCCTCCCGGATGCGATTCGGCAAAGAGCCTTCCCTTACCCTCCTGCTAGCAGCGATCGAACCGCCCAAAGCACGTCAGGAGCAGGCAACCCATTTAGGACGATTTATGTTCACCCATCGCTCAAATAAAAATGGTTACACTACGCCGCAGATCAATTTGGTCAATCGCGAGGTGCTTGATCTGTTTGCTGGCAAAACAGACCTTAATACCGCACTGAAAACCGTGTTGAGCGAGTCCCTGCAGCTGCACCACCTGCTCGCAGGGATTTTCAGGGTTTCATTTTCTGAGCCCAGCCAAAACCCAGGTTCCCGACTGTTTGTGGAGGGCTCGTCGGCCAAGGCAGCTGAGAATTTCTCTAAATTACTGGAGCGCACTGATACCCAGAAAAAAGCCACGAGCTTTCTCTGGGACAAAGTCAGAATTCGCTCAAAGGACTGGTTTGTCTTGCTGGTCGCCCAGCTCTCGCCGGCAGCCCGTTTACAGTTGATCACCTACGTGCCCAGCGGCATCGATCTGGAAAAAACCGGATTTCACTTACATACCCAGGTCGCCGAATACGTGGCGATCGAAGAGCGCGCCCCTATTATTGAGATAGCGACCCAGCAGAAAAAGCTGGCCAGGCTGTATGGAGTCACGGGGTGGGAAGAGTGCCGAGCACTGGCCAATGATCCTGACAGAGCCTCCTTGCTGGAAATTGACATGGGCATTTGAAGTGACCTGCTAGTGCCTAGGTTTTTCTGAATTACCCACAAATTAGTGTTAATTTGCCTTATATTAATACTCAACCTGACTCGGCATTTTCAAACATGAAGAAATTCGCCTTTTTCCTCCAAAACAACCTCATCGGCAAAATGACGGCGCCCATCGCCCAGTACGCCCTTCAAACAGGCCATACCGTCATTGACCGCAGCTGCACCCAAGACCTGGACATCATGGCGTGTGACGATGACTGGTGGCGGTACGCAGCAGTGATTCCCTACGGCTCCTCTGAACTGTTGCGCAAGTTCATGAAGACCCCGCTGAGCGCCCACATCGTTCAGGATGAAAACGGACTGTCGACTAAGACCTGGATGCAGAAGTTCGGCAACCTCGCGCTGAATCACGGTGGTCTGGTCATGCCTGCTAAGGATGTCCTGGCCCACCTTCAATCCCAAGGGCAGGCGCATGTGCGCCCGACCAGCGAGCACAAGGCGTTGGTCGCCACCGTGTTTGATGCCGATACCTGGGACGAACACAGCCGGGAAGCTCGGGTGCGAGAGGATCTGAGCGTGTTTGTATCCAAAGCCAAAACCATTGAACGCGAGTATCGCTGCTGGGTGATTGATGGCCAAGTCATCGAGGTCAGTCAGTACGTGGTCGACCAACACCTGGTCATTGCCCTGGTTGACGATCCTGCGGTGATTCAGGCCGCTCAAGCGCTGGCGAATGTGTACGTGCCCTCCCACGCCGTCGTGATGGACATGGCCAGGACGTCTGAAGGGTTCAAGTTTCTGGAGTTTAACCGGTTCCATTGCTCGGGCTGGTACGCTGCCAGGGTGGACAGGGTCATGGATGCCTACCTGACCTCGCTGGGTAAGCAACTGGACATGAAGCCCCCCGCAAAGGACGCTGGAAGGCATGACTGCACCAATGCTAATGATATGGGGTGCTCGCAATGACGAAACCCAATGTTGATCGAGCTGTACAGGAAATTGCCGATCTCGTCGGCCTGAGTGTTTATTTGGAACTCTGGATGGAGGGCCATCACGATCTAGAAACAATACTGACCTGGGCAACATCGAAAAACATCGATCACCAGGAAATTGCATCAGACGTACTCACCTCTGGCGAGATTTCACCTCTCTCAAATTCTTGGTTTTCAGCCGATAATGACCCCCGCTCTTTTGAAACAAAAAAGGCCCGGCGTGCACTGAAAGCCTTTGCAGTGCTGCTCGAAAACCCGGTGTCACGCACGGCTGCATTATCGTATCTTTGGGCACGGGTGCTGGAAACGAACACCCTGTGGACTGAGAAATTTGTCCAAGGCCTTCCCTCACGGGCTTGTGCCCATCTGCTGTTGTCCTTGCCATCTCCCGAGGTGCTTAGGGCCCCAAAGCATAGATTCAACGCTTCAGCAGGCCGGTATGTTCCTGATACCTATAAAGCGGATATCATTGAGATGGCCCGACAAATCAGAAAGATTCCTCAGCTTTATGCCCTCACTGGGTGGCCTGAGTGCCACGCCCTGTCGACTGCAAATGAGCAAGATGCGATGCTCGAAGTCGATCTCGGAATTTAACCTGGGCCGTTCGCTTGATGTTATGTTGGTTTTTGATGAGAGGGCAATAAAATGGCCAGAGCCAGAAAAGGAAGGTCGCTCCACGTTGGAGAGCTGACATTGCTGCGTTCGTGGTTTGATAAATGGGCGAGCGGGAATTCCGACCTGCCGAATGTGCTTAAGCGACTGCCCGGAACTCATCTTGATAGCCAGGACATCGCCTCGGAACTGCTTGATTGGGGCTCTATCCGACCTGTTGCAAACTCACTGTTTGAGCATGAGGATTCGGATTTTTTCGACCCCGATAAAATCAAGTTTTTCGAAAAGGCCAAAGCTCGCCAGGCCCTAACGTTTTTCAATGAACTGCTGACTTCACCGTCCACCCGCACGGGCGCGCTGTCGTGCCTTTGGGGAGAAGTTCCTGCCGCCAATTCTCGTTGGCTCGAACAGTTTGTCAGCCGACTCTCGGCCAGTGCCTGCGCCAGCTTGTTGCTGCATTCACCATCGCCCACCGCTCTCAAAAAAGCCGAGCACAAACTCAACTCTTTGGTCGGGCAGCACGTTCCGCAAGACAGCAGGCTTGAAATTACTGAGATGGCAGTCAAGGCCAAGAAAATCACACTGCTCTATGCACTGACAGGTTGGCCAGAGTGCCAGGCGCTCTCAAAGACCTCCGAGCACGACAAGCTACTGGAGTTGGATTTAGGGCTTTAAGTGCACCAACAAGAGGTTGATCAGGACGTGAGATCGCGACCCCTCAAAGCCCAAGATCGGCCTCAAGTGTCGACACTCGACGATTTTCGCTGATGTGATCCATCAGATATTTAAGTGGGTTGATGTCATACAGGGCATCCGCTTTTTCGGTGGTATTGGCATACGCCAACACCAGACTTTGTGGAATCAGGGACAACACCACCGCCGCCCATCTGGGACGATGATGCGATCGCATGTGCAGCGTTTTGATGGGATGTCCTTCGGGGTCATCCGCCACGACTGGAAATGCTTGTACCCAATCCGCACCATCTGCAAGAAGGGCCTTCAGCAGACCTTGGCGATCCTCATCCAGTGCATGATCTGGCCAGGTTTGCCAAAGTCCAAAAAACATCTGGGTGGCATACTGCTGGAGTGTTTGACCGCCCTCTGCCGCCTTCTCAGCGACACTCGCCTGCACTGTCATCGCACCGAACTGAAAAGATTTTCCAGCGGCGTAAATCTTTGACAGCAGGCTGGGAGGGCTGTGTTTCAGGAAATGGGTCACGCTTGGTGCATCAAATCGGCCACGAAAAATCTCGGGGGAGAGGGCATTCGGGAGCGTTGAACGCAATACACCGACCACATTTTGCCGATTCGAAATCGCCGAAGGGTTCCCACCCATCCACTGTTCCGAGCTAAATTCAAGCGCCACTCCAGGATAACCTACGGCCCAGCGATCTCCCTGCCGGCTCAGCACAACCAAGACCACTGAGAAAGCCTTCTTTAGCCCGGCGACATGAAAATAAACATCATCCGCGCCACTGGCGGGTGACCCATTGTAGGCACTAAAGGTGATTTCCTTCAGCGGCCCCACGCCCCCTGAAACAGAACGGTCGATACAAATGACAATTTTTCCAACATCGTTTTTCACATCATTTAAATTCAGCTTGAGAAAGCATAGGTCATTCTCCGCCCTCAAAAACTGGGAAAATACACCCTTTCTCTGAGCGAGCACCTCGTGTTTTTCGTTCAGGTATCCGACTGTAATGCTCGCAGTTTCTTCAGAGGAAAGACCCATGTCCCGAAAAAGGTTGAGCTCCCCTCGCTGTTTGGCATAGCCCATGGCCAACGCCACTTTGATTGTAACAAGTCCACCGATCAACATCATGTCCCCTCCGATTTTCGCGTCTATTGTTTATTGAAGGATGTTTAAAATGCAATCGATAACTTCGCGGCCCACCCCATTATGTTAATTGCTGAAAGCAACTCACCACCGCTAAACTGGAGGTAAACAGGCAGGGGAATTACCATGAAGTTTCTTAATTTTGATGAGCGCAAGGATGAGATCTACCGCTTTCGAATGAGCGCGCATTTCAACTCCATGGCCGACATGATTGCGGCGATCGATCGTCACCCTAGCCTATTCAAGGAACGGATCAAATCCGGAGAATTCGAAATTGTCAGTGACGTGATTGATGGAAATTGCGTGATCATCAAGCGTGCGTTGTTTTCTGCAACCGGTTCACACTACGTCGCTTACCTGGTCGATCCACTGGGTGACACCGATCGAATCCGAGCGGCGATCAAGAATGAAGGGAATTTCGAGCAGCAACTGGCGTGGCTACAATCTGATGATTTTTCGGTGAACAAGCATGCTCACCTGTGTTATTCAGATTTGCCTTCCCACATGTACGACATGACAGCGGAAGAATTGGGGTGCAAGCCCGGCTCCATCAGTGAGCAAATCCATGCAAGATTCCATCAGGAATTCGCTCAATGGTGCAACGCCAAGGCTCCCGCCATCGAAATCGATGAGTCTTCTCCAACTCTCTAGGTTGCGCCTGAAAAAATGGCAGATAGCGGGTATTCCAATTAGCCATCACTGATTTTTTGGGCTAGTCTCTGGAGTCTTTCCAGAGAGTAGAAGTGTGCGCCATGAGCCAATTCGAAAATTACGTTGATTTGATCCGTGACCCAAAGTTTTCGTTCGCTGGCGACCCCTTATCAAAAAAACTTCTGATCACCACAGAGGGGCGATTTCAGACGTTCTACGCCCCCTTTGACCACCTTAACCTGAAAGCCAAAGTCTTCATCTGTGGCATCACCCCAGGCGCCCAACAGGCCATAAATGCCCTGCAAGAAGCGCGGCGCTCACTGCAGCGCGGTGAATCGGTGGACATGGCCAAGGAGAAGGCCAAGCAATACGCCAGTTTCTCCGGCCCCATGCGGCCCAACCTGGTAGCCATGCTCGATCACATCGGACTGCATACGGTGTTGGGTATCGACAGTTGCGAACTGTTGTTCAGTTCCTACAGTCATCTCGCCCATTACACCTCTACACTGCGCAACCCCGTTTTCCGGGACGGCAAGAATTACAGCGGAACCCCATCGATCGTCAAACAGCCTTCTCTGCTCAAGCAGATCGATAGGCAGCTGACAGAGGAGATTCAGGCCTTTGGCCCAGACTGCATCTTCGTACCCTTGGGCTCCGAGGTTTCAAAAGTGTTCGATCACCTTCAAGCCAAGGGCGCGGTAAAGGCCTCGCAGGTGCTTGGAGGGATGCTGCACCCCTCACCCGCCAGCAATGAGCGCATCGCATACTTTCTGGGGCGTAAAGAGCGCTCCGAGCTCTCCCCCAAGACAAATGCAGCCATCATCGACAAAAACAAAGCCGCCATTTTGGAAAAAATAGCGGCACTGGAAACAGCGAGATAATCGCAGTCAGTTGTCCCAAATCCAGAGAGCGCATTCCTCAGGCACTCGCCCTCTGGAAAACAGGTAATCCCCTTGGAAGGTTTGGTGTGGAACTTCCAGAAGTGGCTTGTCCTGATGAGGCTTGCCATTGCCGACGAAGATGTACCGCTTGATCTTTGAAAGCAAAATCTTTTCGTCCACACCCGCTTCGTTGCCCTTGCGGTGAGGCTCGGCAGGGTTCCACTTGTGGGTCACCCAGGCCGCTACGACGACTTCAGGCTTGTAGTAATCCACCGCATCCAGGGCTGGCAGGCGTTTGACGTGATCGCCGTATTTAACCGTCGCCTGCTGGATCTGCGCGTAGTACCGCTGCAGCTCGGGGGTATCTTGCTGGAAATTATCGGTGCAGGTGATGCCCAGCCCAGCACCCAGGGTGCCGTTGCCGCTGCCGATCTCCAGGGCATTGCGGGAGGGACTGACTTCCATGATTTTCTGGTTGATGATGTCCAACAACTCATGGGTAGGTAGCGCGTAGTGACCATGCTTCACACAGAAGACACTCAGGGCGCTCTGCGAGATGTCCCGGTAGAAGGCGGAGGGCATAACTTTCAATCGACCCGTGGCGTCCAGCGCCTCATGCTCCAGAAGCTCCAAGTCATGCCTGATGTCGTTGGGGTTAACTGAAAAAAATTCCATTTGGCGGAGGTACCCCAGGACTGTGCTCGATTAAATTGATGGGTAAATTATCAGGCACTGTCACGGGAAGCAATATTCGCCCTGTGGTGAATATCTTGACCTGGTCAGCCAACATCAAAGTCCCAAATCCTGCTCCAGCACCTGGGCCTTCAGGGAGTCGCTGACAAGCTCCAGCAGGCACCTCCTGGGCTCCAGGATATAGAGATAATCAGCCTTCATTTTGGAGGATGAGGCGTAAGCGATCAGGTTCTCGTTGGACAATGTTTTGGAGATAACCCTGGCCCATGACTTCTTCCAATGCGCGACCAAGATCAACTCATCTATTTTGTCCGCCAAATGCTCCATCCGTTCTGCCTCTTCGGATATTGAGGCCGCCCAATCCACGCCCATTTTCATCAGCGCTTTCATGAGTTTTATGCGAACTGGAATGATGTCCTCGTTACTCAAGGCCTCGCGATAATGCGCCAGAATCTCCACCCCTTGCTCAAAACTCATTCGTGCCAGGTGATGGGTTTTCACTTGCCGAAGAAATCCCTCAGGCCCCCATTTCAGCAGATGGAACAACTCATCGTCATCCAACGTATCTGGCCCCTGAAGCCCAAGGGCCGATGGGAAGTCACTATTTAGAGCTAAAGTCAGTAGCGTTGGTAGACCCTCGTCACCTAGGTCGTGCATAACCAGGTCAATGTCGTGGACGGCAATGCCAGGAAAGCCAAAAGTGGCCTTATCCCTATCGAAAACTGCAAGCACCAGAGAGCCTTCTCTGCCAATAGTCGAAAGATCTAGCGAGAAACGCGCAAATTCAACATCGTCCTTTGAAAGGATTAGGCAGGTTTGATTCGGGTCAAAGTTCTGGAAGTTACCGAGTTGATTGAGTACAAAAACCAACTGGTCGGCCTCTCGCCCGAGTTTGTCGAGATCTATCCGGATTAGCGAAGCCGCCAGTCCTGTCCCCATACCCATCACTGAGTCACGGAAAATTTCCATCTCGATGCCTTGGGTTCGATTTTCCACATTCCCAACAGATACTGGATAGCAGTGCCTATGCTTACCCCTCAAAACCCAACACGCCAGCTCTGCGTATTTGACGTGATCATCGTCATCAAGATCCGGGTGGGAAATGCTAACTGAAAAAAATCCAGAGGAAAGCCCTGGTGGCCCAAATTTCTGCGGGGTTGTGTGCATCGCATTCCCTTCCTCGGCTATGCCTCATCGTAGCATTACCGACCTCACGATCGCACTGTGAACTCTCTACTCGCTACAAGCCCAAGTCCACCTCCAGGACATTGGCTCGCATCGCCTCGCTGATGTGAGGAATCAGGTAGCGAAGCGCCAGAATCTTGTAAGCCTTATCTGCGCATTCCGGCGATGCGGCATATTCAATCACTACGTCTTTGGGTAATGACCCAAGCACCGTTTTAACCCATTGCGGCGTGTTGTCTGCCCGATACAGCAATGCACCCACCGCGCCCTCGGCTTCTCGTGACTTTCGGACTGGAAACGCCTTAGTCCAGTCAGCACCGTCGGCTATCAATCGACGAATAAAGGCTTTTCTGTCTCCATCCAACCCGCTATCTGGCCAGACTTCAGCCGCTGCCATCAGCATGATCGTCGCATACTCGGCAATTTCCCGCTGGAGTTCTCGGCTGCCGGCGAGCTGTTCCGCCTCCAGGGTGTCCGCACCAAACGCTGCGAGCTTGCCAAGGCTGTACACCTGATCCAGTCGATCGCTGTGGCCGTATCTAACGAGGTGCTCAACCTGCATGAGTGACATTTCTCCGGTGTCCACCCGAGGGTTCATGGCATTTGGCAAATCGGCGTGCAGGTAACGCAACAAGCTTTTGCTCACCTTGGCGTTCAGACCGCTTTCAAACCAATTTTTCGCTCGTCCAGGCAGTGAAATACCTGGAGATCCCATCACCCATCCGTGTTCTGTGCGGGACAGGCTCGCCAATACGACAGACTGACCATCAAAGACCTCAGCATTGAAGGCCTCATTGTGCAAAATCGACTCGTCAGCACCAAGCCTTGTAATCATTTGCAGGCTGCGAAACACCTTCAACATCAGCAATGCTGAACCATCGAGGCAAATAAGTACCTGGTGTGCTTCTGACGGCAGTCGATCGAGGTCAAGACGAATCTTATAGTGACGAGTGTTGAGCACCTGATGGCTGATGATTTCAGCAGAATAGGCAGCCGGATGAAAATCACGGGTAAAGACAATGACAGAGGGGCTGATCCCCTCTTGCGAAAAATCATGACTGATCGGGGAAAAAGCTTTGCCATCCGGGCTGTTGTAGCCCTGGGTAAATCTAAGGTCTGCTTCAATCGCAAATTCTACTACGCCATCAATTTTCATGTTTTAGTCTGGGCTGTAAATTCCTGGATACCACAGCCTAACACGGGAGTTTCAGGCACTTCAGCATCAGCCTCTGCTGCACTCTATCTACAGCCAGGCAACTGATCCCAGCGCGTGGTGTACCCCGGCGACAGCATGTCCCGGCGCATCGCCCACCCAGGATCCGGTTTAAGTCGGGCCGAACGGATGGCCTGCCGCCCGTAGCGCAGATTGATCGTGTCCATGACTGAACCCAGCTTATCGGCGCCTTTATCCTGGGGAGCAGCAAACAGATCCAGGGTGAATTCGCCGCGCTGGTGCAAGCGCGTGAGCCGAACCGCACATTTGGAATAGGCATACCCCGGCCTGAAGATGTGCTCAAGGCCCGCCAGTGCCGCCTTGATCAGTAATCGCGTATCATCCGAGGGATTGCTTAACTTCATATCGATCGCGTTGTAGTAACGCCTTGCAGGCTCTTCGTGCTGCCCGGTCTGCACCGAGACGCTGATCTGCTGACACAGCGACTGCTGCGCCCGCAGTTTCTCCCCCGCAACCGTCGCATAGCTCGCGGTGGCCTGGCGCAACTCGTCGAGGCTGTAGACCCGGTGACCGAACATGCATGACTTCATGATCTCCTGCTTGAGATCCGGCGCTTCATGCAGCTTGAAACAGGCCTCGCCCGCCAGCTCCCGCGCCGTGCGCTCCACGTTGACGCTGAACAATTTGCGCAAGGACTTGTGGTCATACCGGGCCAGATCCCACGCGGTCTCGATGTTCATCAGTGCCAGATGGGCACCCAGCTTTCGGCCAATACCCCAGACTTCCCCGACGGGGGCGATACGCAGCAGTTTTTCCTGGCGCGCAGGGTCAGTCAGATCCACCACGCCCCGCGTACCCTTCCAGGTCTTGGAGGCCCACTGCGCCAGCTTGGCCAAGGTCTTTGTGGTCGACATGCCCATGCCCACCGGAATCCCCACATCCCGGTACACCTTGGCTTTCAGGGCCGTGCCGAATTCAACCAGTGACCCCGAAATTCCATCCAGGTCAGCCCAGCACTCATCGATGCTATAAACCTCAATGTCCGACACCTGACTTTGAATGGTCTGCATGATGCGATTGGAGATGTCGGCGTACAGGCCGTAGTTGCTGGAAAACACCTGCACACCTTCCTGCTGCATGAATTCTCGCAGCTGGAAATACGGCGCCCCCATCTTGATCCCCAGCGCTTTCGCTTCATGATTGCGTGCTATCACGCAGCCATCGTTGTTACTCAGGGTGATCGCCGGCTTTCCCTTGAGTTCTGGGCGAAACAGCGTTTCACACGATACATAAAACGAGTTGGCATCGATCAAGGCCACCCGTTTCAAAATCGAACTGCCCTGAGGTCACGCACCACAAAGTCGACCACGCCCCACACCTCGACTTGCTCCGTCTGCTCAAGTGGCTGAACCGCACCGGTTTCATCAACCGTCAGCAAATTAAAGGCCCCCGGTTTACCCTGCACCAGGCAAACACGATGAGCGTTATCGAGCACCACCACGGCGATTCGTCCCTCCACCAGTTCAGTTTGGCGATTCACAATCAACGTGTCGTTTGTGTGCAATGACAAACCTGCAAGCGCTTCGCTATGCAATCGCCAAGGCCAGATGTGCGGAGCTCCCAGGCCGGTGACTTCATCAAGTGACAGGCGATGGCATTCGTAGTCCGCTGCCGGCGAAGCGAACCCGGTGATCTTGGTTTTGGCGGGGAGGTTGGTCAGGCTGGCTTGACGGAGGCCTGGGGTGCGGAATGCTTCGCTCATGATGTGGTGAATCTACAGTGCAGGGCTGTATATCTATCCAGTCTTTGACCCTGTATGTCAAGAGATCGTCCGACCTGTGGCAGGCCATTGATTCTTAAACGTGCCGCAACACCGCTGTGCAGCCGCATATAAGCGACCTGTTGTTTCGTTTCATTTCCTCTGGACAAAAAAAACCGCCCTAGGAAAGGCGGCTTTTTCCGAAATAATCGATGGGGGGAGATTATTTCTGTCCCACAGGAAACATTGACGTTCCAAAGGCTAGTCGATCACTCGGAATTATGCAAGGACACCACACAGTATGTAACACGCCCCGCCAACAGCCCTATTCAGAATTCGCTACATGGACATTGCGTAAACATCACCCGCCTGGCGCGATAATTCAATCAAAGGTCGCGAAAAGTGGTTTTGCGGTGGGCGCGGGATACGCATATACATTTCAGGTTTGCGGGCATTGGCGACAATCAGCGCCGCCTCGTAATCCAGCCTGCCCTGATCCGGTTCATGTTTGAATTGACCCGTGGTCACGTCGTAACGGATCTCATCGAGGTATACCGCGTCAATCGCGCTCGCCTGGCACAACGCATCAACGGCAGCTTCCAGGTTGCAAAAGCTTACTGACCAGTATTCCATCGAGTTGAATCCTGCGGTACCGCCCAGGTTCTGGCGAACGCCAACCACGCTGAAGGGCAGCAGTGCATTCACATCGGACTTGGTCAGCATCAGGTGAGAAGCCCATGACTGACCGGGCGCCTGCCGGCGCTCCGTGCCATGCAACACAATGGGCGCGGCGCTGATATCGTAACGCTCGATCGAATTGACCAGTCGAGGGTTGGACAGAATCTCCGCAATAACGTTCTCTTTCAGCAATGCGCTCACGGACAAACTCCTTGAAATATGCCTCAGTATCACAAATGCCCTACACGATCGTCAATTGTTGCATTAATCGATGTGTCATTCATTTTGATGTATATTGATGTCGTCATCCCTACAAGAGAAAGCCATGAAAAGCTTCAAATATCTGCTGACCTATGCGAATCGTCACGGCGACCAGTTGACTCCCACTCCCTACTGGGTGGAGGTCAATCGACCCATTGAAGACCCGAAGCACTTTCGAACACTCGCCCTGGACATGATCAAGCCAGACACCGCGACTAAAGGTTTCTTGGGTTCGCCCTCTGGAAAAGCCTACGAACTCAAGCTAATGGCCGTGAGCCTTCTGCGTGCTGGGGACGAGCCTGACGAAAACACCCAGTTCAAAATACTCGCCTACTCCCGAGTTTACCCCGCCGACGGCCAGATTAAACGGCTTGCGTAAACTTCAGACCTGTTGGTGATCTTCGCAGTTGACCGCCAGAGAGCGGCTTAGAAATTTACCAACAATGCCGCACGTGACATGCTGAATTCACCGCCATCGGTGCGGCTTAGCAGGCGGATGCCATTCGATTGATGGCATTGCGCCCCACCAGCATCCGCCCTGGGCAAGAATCCTCCCGCAGACGATGGCTGTCATCACGGGCTTCGCGCATGTCGAGCTGATAACTGACCGAGCAGCCGTCGACACAATCAGAAACCGTAGCGTGGGCCACAAAGAAAAAGCGTGCGCCGCGTGTGCGGGACGACTCCGGAATGGAGCCTTAAAAGGCAAGAGCGAATCCCGCTGCGCGGAAGGCGGCGACTGCTCTGCCCTGAACAGCACCTCCTTCGGCCACACAGATGGGCTAGTTCGCTTCGACTGACGAGGCAAACACGGGCGCCAATAGCACATCCGCGCTGCGTTCTTCGATCAACCCCGCCCGGTGCATGTCACTTTTGCTGGGGTAGTGGCGCAGCAGGCGGTGCGCCTGGTCACGCACGGTTGCTGGCAATTCCAGGTTCTGCACAATCTCGTGCAAAAAGTCGCCGGTTTGGATCACCGCTCGGGTTCGTTCGTAGGGCAACGTCATCTTGATTCACCTCTGCAAAAAAGGGCTGATGTTCAGCGATCGAATTCCCCTGGCGCTGCCGGCGCCGACTGTCTGGTGACTGACGCAGTGTCCTTGTCGGCCTGATGCGTAGACGCCTGGCTGGCACCTTCCAGTGTATTGCCCCTCAGCGCGTCGGCAACTGCTTTGAGCATGTTCAGCCTGGCATCCTGATCGGGCTCGACACCACTCATGAAACCCAGCTTGACACCCAACCAGGACTTCAGGTGCTGAAGATCCTTGGGCTGGGTGCTGACCCCTTCGATGCTTGCGCCATAGAAATAGGACAAGGCTGCAGAAAAAGTGGCCTCATCATGCAGATTGAACAGCGCCATGGGTAGAGTTTCAGCGCATGCCTTGTAGCGCTCCAGAGTACAGGCGTCTTGGGTCAAGACGGCAAAAGCCTTTCGCGCTTCGTCTCGACACATTGTTGCCATCTCGTCATACGTCGCTTTGTCTTGCGGAGTCCCATGAATGTTCGGGTTGCCCAGCCATTGGATCAATTGTTGCGGATTCTCTGCGTACTTCATGACCAGATCGTCCAGTACTGCCCTCAAGCATTGCAGGTCACTCGCTTCCCGAGCGACCGAAATCAGCGTTGATGGAGAAATGCGCTCTGGACTGAATCCAAGCGACCTGGCCTCTACGTAATGCTTGGACATCAACAGGCTGTGACCCATTGCCTGATTGATACCCAAGGGGTCGCTGGGAAAGGTTTTGATTAGGTCGAGTTTGGTCGCATGTGACATCCAGCTTGAAAGTGTTTCCGCGTAGTCCGTGTACCCCATCGCACCCGTTACCTGAAGCAGATCGAGAGCAACACGGGCCTGCATGTCCTGGCTGAACCCGCGAGACAACGCATACAACACCTCCACCACGTGCTTTTCCCGACCCACCCTGATTTTTCGATTGGGATCTCGACGACTCATCGAAAAATCGGCGTTAAGCCCCTCAAGGTCAATGCACAGTGCCTTGCCCTCCAGGAAAAAGCTGGCATAGGCCTCATAACTAAGAAAAGACCCAGGCCCGAGCGCCAGACTGGCCTTGGCGTGCTCACTCAGCCCTTGAACGTCGGAAAAGGCGGTGAGAAAACCCCACGCCTTGTCTTGATCCCATGGCGACCTGGCGCGGTTGGCCGTCATCTCGGTGTGCAGTTCGTGAATCAGCTGTTGATGGGCATCGACGTAGAGATCGCTGCAATGCTGATAGCCGCTTTCACGCCCTGCCGAGTTAAGCAGAAGCGTAATCTGCCATGGATCACAAGCGTTGATCGTGTTGATGAAGCAGCGCACGAAAAAATCATTCAACTTTCGTTGAGATGGAGTGGCTTTGACACGGGTAGGCAGCGGCGTAGTTTGGCTCATTAGATTTTTTCCTTGGCGGGGAAGTGCGGCAATAAGTCGAGTATAGGAGACAATTAACCCAGACCTCAATGCAAGGTTTCCCTTCTTATCGATCCAACCCACCTGGAAAATAAGCTCGAAAAACATCGCGATGCGGCCATGGCTCAACCCAAGTCACACGTCGATTTAGCTTTTTATTGATTATGCATGGTGTCCCTGGTTAGGCTGTAGAAAAGGAGCACACATGAAAATCACCCCGCATATCGCAGAAAAAATCCAGGGCACCCAAGTGGTCGACGAGCAAGGACAACCCTTGCTGGTCTATCGTGGTGAGCATGGCCTTAAGGCCTCATCCAGCAAACCCCAGTTTGAATCCCTGTTGGGATCAATATCATTTGGTGAGATTGAAACTGCCACCCACTATGCCCAGAACCCGAACCGCCGTGACATGGCAAACAGCACCCTGGCACCCCGTATTTACCCCGTCTACCTGGTTATCAAAAAACCGCTGATGAATCGCCAGGATAACTTTATTGATTATCCGGAAATGGTTGAAGCTATTGGTGAGGACGAAGCTAGACGCTTCATGATCAAGCACCAAGATTCAGCCATGAATACCGACAATTGGTGCAGCAATCTCAACGAAGATGATCAATATGAGGACATTCGCGATATGTCAGAAAAAGCGCCAGAGCTTATGGCTGAGACGTACGTGGAAATTTTCCATTTACTCGATGATCCTGACTTCGTGAGGTTGGCCAAGGCGGCGGGTTATGACGGTGCCCTATACGGAAGCAGCGGTGTCGGCGCAGGCCAAATGGAATACCGGGTGTTTGAACCCAAAGCCGTGGTGTTTGCCCTCACGGGTGAGACCTGTGAGCGATTCAAGATGCCCGAGAAAGAACCTGAAGTCGAAATGAGCCTTTAAGCGCTTGTGCCCTGACGTGCCATACCCTCCCTTGCGGAGGGTTTTTCATTGCCAGGTCATCGAGCGGTAGCGCCGCACGTCAGGCGTTGCGTATTCTGAAAGAAACAGGAGAACACGCATGACCATCGATCCTAGAGATTTAGCTAATCTGGAAGAAATTCGCGACCGAGTAGAAGGTGAGGAAGCCTATGTTCAGTTCAATGATCGGTGCTACCTGATTCTGGATGGCGAAATTCTGAATGAGCACGAAGGCCGCTGCCGGCAATTGAACGCGCTGGATGGTGGCCTGATCAAGATTGATAATGTGCGATTCAGCATTCTTCGGATTGACCAAGGCCCCTGGGACAAACCCTACCTGTTGACGCTGCAACCCTTCAATGACCCCGCCGCCACTGTTCAGATCGCCCTGGAGCCCACGACGGTGTTGCGCATGGTCAAGAGCAAGCAGGCGCACTGTGTGTCGGTGGAGCCGCCCAGCTTTGCCGAGCAGCTCTGCGAGATCGCGGACAGCCGCCTGTACCTCAATGGGCGCAAGTACCTGATCTGCGGAGAGCAACTGCTGCCGCAAAAGCCAGGTAACGTCGACCTCATCGTCATCGATGAGGACTCTGGCAACAGCCGATACATCGATCTGCCCATATCAAAAAAGCTGGCGCAGAACATGATCGACACCAAACGGGTTCGAATTCAGATCAACACAAATCCTGACGGTCTCACCTTGAGCTAACACCAAAAAACAAACTGTCGAGGAAAGACCTCATGATTCATTACAACGGTGCTTTTCGGTTCGTACCCAACCCCACCGATCTGTCCGAAATCGCCATGAACTACGACCCCGAACACCGCGATGCTTTCCTCGACGTGGCTTGGCCCTATATTCGTGACGATGACAGGCCCAGTTGCCTGTTGAGAATGGCAAAACTCAAAATGCATTGCTGCTTCTGGCCAGGGATCCTGCTCAATGCTCTGATGCTTCGTGACCGGGACGCCAAAGCCAACAGCTACCTGAACGAATTCGCGCAAGGCATCAGTGCCTACATGGATCGAAAATCCGCGCATGGCCACACGCTTGTGCTCGAAGCGGTGGATCTGTGGAATTTTTTGATAGCCGAAGGTCACACCAACGAGCCGTCGGAGAAGATGCTTTTCTCCATTATTGAACACCTGCGCCCACACCCCAAATTCAAAACCATTGTGCGCGACATTTTTTGTCCTGTGTCCTGGGACGAGGATTACCACGGATCAGCGTCCCGTGAGGTGCTGAAGACGGTGCTGGCGTGCGATCCACCACTGTGCACCGACGTGTTCAAAGGCATCCGTACGCAGCGTTTTGAGGGCGCACTCAAGCACTACCCGGCAGAGTTCATGGAGAGTTCCATGAACACGCCTCAGCGCTGGGAAAGACGCCTTGAGGTCGATATTGGGCTGTGACGCCCCACCGCCCGCCCTCCAAATTGCTGTTAGAGAATGAGCGTTTCGCGAGCGGCTGTAGGCCATCGACGGTAGCCTCAATTGCCTCTACAATGCCGGGCGTCAGGCGATTTCTTCTGACAGATTGAAGACGTACGCGAATTATCTGCCATCCAAAGATGGCAGCCGTCATCCTCACGTAAAGGGTATCCTTATGTCCGTCGCTAAGAACAATAACGTGTCGATATTCAAGAAAAACTGGGGCTGGCTGGCACACAGTCCAAGTTCCATTGCGCTTGTGCTCATGCTGGTGACCGTCGTCCTGGGGGGTGCGGCAGTCTACTACGTTGAGTACACCCGCGCTCCCGGTGAGCCGTCGCCTTTTATCAGCAAATGCAACATGTGGCATCGGTGCTGATGGGGTGTATGGGCAATACAGAACAAGCGCTTCCTCGCCAAATTGACGTGTTTGCAATAAATTGACACACTCTCATGGCAATGGGAAAATCCAGAAAAAAGGATTCCCATGGACACGTTTCTTTCAAGTGTGTGTGCCGGCGACAGCTGCACACTGAGTGATCTCGGTCTCTCCCTTCCCGACGGTGGGTGGATATGGTTCGTGGCGGTGATTGCTGTTTCGGCGCTCATCGCCTGGACGGTCTATCGGTGTTTTCGCGCCCATAGCCAGTGGCTTGATGCGCTGAATACCAGGGTCAAAAACGAGCGTCTCCAACACCGACACCTATGGATCGCACTTCACGCGTTGACCGGGCTGCTGATGATTGTGCTGGTCTGTAGCAGCGTCTGCGGCTACCTGAAATTCATCGAAGTGTTCCCGAATGACGTTGGCTGCCTGATGCCGGACAGGATGATCTACGAAGCGTTCTCTGACTACGTCACGGTCACCTCGATCATCCAGTTTGTCCTCTGGTTGGTGCGCAAGACCACAGGTCGAACAGGAAAGGATGGGCACCCTCCCAGCGTGAACGTGAAATCCAAGCGGGTCTGATCTGCCCCAAAGCAATGCTGGTTCGAAGGTTTAATTTCCTATAAATTGATGATCCGTTCAGAGAATTTTCGGATATCAATCATGGTAGAGATCAAGGATCTTTCGACCCTGCTGGCGCTGTTAGAACAAAAACCTGGCCAGGCCCTTGAAGTGCGTATCGACCCTCAGGCCTTCAAGGGACTGGAAACTTGCCTGCAACTCGGCATTATAAACGCTGCACAGTGGCAACCCGCCGCGTTTAACCCGAAAACAGTGTCGACCCTGCTTCATCCCCTTCGAATAACCGACAAGAAAATGATTGTGCGGGTCAAGGATTTCCAGCAGTTCATTGACGCAACCCACGACAAAGATGCAACACCACTGAAAGTCGACAAAAAATTGCTTGATGAAGGCATGGGGTGGTTCGAAGAAGCCGTCGATGGCAACGCCCACTTTGAGCAACAAATCAAAATCCTTGAGGCTACCATCAAGTCGGCACCCGACACTCTGGTGGATGCCCCCAAGAACTTTCTGCAAGAGCTGGTTGATTGGCTGGATCAGATTCAGCGAAACCGCCCTAACGAGGTGGCTGAGGAGCTGCGCGATTCCGTTCGCGAAAACAACGCCCAAACTCTTGATCCAAAACCCAAGGGCCCGTACGACGATTAAACTTTGCTGGAGATTACCCCCAAGATCGCTATAATGCGCCATTTTGGGGGACAATCGCCGATGCACACCGCACGTTCCATACCTGTTGAAGGCTTGACCACCTCCGGGGCCGTCAGGGTAGAGGAAACGGATGAAGCCGTGCGGTTTCGCGTAGGCTTCAAGCCTACGGCCTGTTTCCTGCTCTCCAAGACGGCGATCGGCCCCACGCCAGAAATCACGCTCGATTTCCTGGTCAGTGAGCCCGAGGTTCAGGCCGTTTTTGACGCCATCGCCTGTGAGGAGACTTTTACCGCTTTTCTCTCCACCGCCGAGAGTCGCGCCTACCTGGGCTATCGTCCGGGGCATATGCCAGCCGCCCCCATTCTCATGGGCAGCGATGATTTCAGACCAACGCCTAAGTTCAAACGCACGCGCCTGGAACCTGTGGGTGATGACACCTTGCACAAAAGCCTGATGTTAAAGGGCATTACCGTGGATGATGCGCTACTGATTGAGCGCAGCGAGGACTCGATCCAGGTTGTTCTCTGTGCCCATTTTGCATTCAAAACGCAGTTCGCCGGCACGAGCCCTCAAGCGAAGGTACTGATTACAGCGTTCGACCCCAGCAGGCCCCTCGTTTTCTCACTGATGACCCACAAAGAGAATGCCAAGAAAATCTACCGCCTGACCAAAACCGGCAAAACCATTGAAGTGGCGCTGAGTCCGTACCAGGTCTTGCGCATGGAACCGACGCAGGTGTTAGTGAGAAATGTGATTCTGCACGAGCTGGCCGGAAACCCAGTGGCCGTGGCGGTCTAGACACTTCATCCGCCCAGTGCAAAAAGCAAAACACCCCATTGCTGGGGTGTCTGGCCATCAGGTCATCGAACCATCAGTTCAAGGCGATGGTCGGCGTAACGCCCTTCTCGCTGATCATGACGGTCAACAGGTTGCTCGCCAGCTCGGCGCGTTGATTCATGCTGAACGTCACGACATCTTGCTTATCAGGGGTGCCCTTTTCAAACGCGATGATCGCTTCTTTGACCAGGGTCACCGACGCCTCCAACAGAATTTTTCTGGCATCCATGGTTGCATGGGCTTGTTGCCTTTGCAGCATCAGCCCAGAGATTTCTGGCGCGTAGGAGATATTGCTGAAGCGCGCTTCATTGATGCGGACACCCAAGTGCTTCACGCGTTCTTGAATGGCATCGCGCATAATGTGTGAGAACGTTTCGGAGTTTTCACGCAGACAGGTAGCTTTCCCATCCTTGGACTTGCCCTCGTTCTTGTCCTTATCTGCTTCATTCTGTTCTTGTTCGGTCGATTTGATATCGAACGGATGTGAGGCCACGGTTTCACGAATAACGCCATTGGCTGCGTTACCAATAACGGCGATGGGGCTCTCGGCATTGAATAGGAAGGCCTCCGGATCGACCACTACATAGTTGACCAGCAGGCCTGCGACAACCGGCGAACCGGTGTTGTCGTTGATTTTGTGTTCGCCGGTCGAAAACGTCTGGATTTTCAGGCTGACCATCGTCTTGTTCATCAGCGGGTTAACCCACATGAAGCCATTTTCCAGGATCACGCCACGCTTGCGTCCAAAGAGTGTCAGCACCAGCGAAGTGTTTGGTTGCAGCACCGCGAACCCTGGCGCAATGACAAACAGCCCAATAATGAGCGCCACTGGTGACAGATAGTCAAACACATCCCCCGACAGAATCGATTTTTTTACTTCACCACCATAACCTGCGTAGGTCTCGATATTCAGAAAAGGGGCTGCAATGGCAAAGGCCACACACACCACAAACAGCAGCAGCATGAAAACACCGGAAAACGGTTTATAGGTCGAGGCAGTGATCGTGGATTGAGGTTGCATAAAAACTCCGATGGGTTTCAATTTACAAGCAAGACAACAACCTTGCATGTCCAGTTTGAGTGACATAAACGCGACTTGCCCCCAAGAATGTCCGGTTTAGGTGACATTGCTCTCAGAGGCACCAGGGATCGGGTAATTCGTGTTCTTTGGGTACGAAGCGTAGAGATGGCGCCTGAGCCAGCTGGTGGGCATTCTGGCTCATGAACTCAGCCAGATAACCAAACTGTTGCAGAGTCGGCTCTGGGTACTTGTCACTGAAGCGCCCATAAAACCAGATTTCGTCGACTGACACCGATTTGAGTGTCGTGTTGCTGTCTTTTAGGGTCGCTGTCCAACGCGCCAGCTCACGAGCCGGGGTCTGTACCCCTTGAGCATCCAGCAGCAAACCGCTGATTCGGTGCCTCAGGTAGCAGTGAAACGGAATGCCATGGGTGTCCACCACAATGACCACATCCAGACCAGGTGCGACCGAGTGCAGCGCCGACGCCAGGGCAAAACTGGCTTTTTTCTTGAAGCCGGTGATCAAACCTTCCAGCTTTACGTGCTGCCCTGGGTCGCTGGAAGCCAAGTCGTGCAGGATCTCGCTTTCCTCCAGACGCAGGGCATGCGGTGCCCACTCTCCCGCCTCGAACAAACGAACAAAATCCTGAGCCGAGGCAATCGCTTGATGGTCTTCGTCTTGCAGCAGAAAAGGATTGGCGAGGGCACTGGCCTGGCCAGAAATACCGGGGTGATGCGCGGCTTGACCCATAAACTACCCTCCAGATGTGAAGACCAATTATACCCTTAAATCAATATAAAGCAAAGTCGTTACTGTTGAGCTGGCTGCATGGGTTCTGCTAGGGTGAAAAAAAGGACAAGCCCCATGAAAATGACACGCGACATCGCCCGCTTACTGCTCAACACCAAAGCCGTCAACGAGGAGGGCGCCCCCAAACTGCTGTATCGGGGAGAGTTTGGCCTCAAGACCCAGGCCAAGCCTCAGTTGGAAACGCAGAATTGCATCGTCTCATTCGGCAGTTGCGAGGTCGGGAATGACTACGCCTGCGCCTTTGGCCGGGAAGAGCAGCCCATGCTGGCAAGGGTTTACCCCGTCTACCTGAACATCACAAAACCTTTCGTGAATGATCCTGACGACCCCTACGTCGACTACACACAGCTGGTGTCGCTACTCGGCGAAAAAGACGCCAAGCACTTTTTCCTCAAGCACCAGGAAACCGCGATGTCGAACGGCAACTGGCTCAATAAGGTCAATTATCCCGAGCAGTTCAAGGACATTCGAGATCTCGCAGAAAGAGCGCCAGAGCGGCTCAACGAGCTCTACATTCACGTATTTGCGCTGATGGAAGATGCCAAGTTCGTCCGCCTGCTCAAGGACGCAGGGTATGACGGCGCCATCACCTGCACCGACACCGATCATGAAGACACAGCTGAATACTGGGTATTCGACCCCAGTGCGGTGGTCTTCGCGCTGACCGGTGAGAGGTGTCAGCAATTCAAAAAGCATCGAAAAGAAAAAACGCTCGCCGCAGATGCACAGAAGGAAGTCGAGTAGCCACCTGTTCGGCGGTCTTTCATCGGCGCCAATCGCCCTGCCCTAGCTCTCGATTATCAGCCACCTGCGCGGCGGCTTAAACCCTGATGGCTTCTCAGCCCATCAGCCCATGCAACTCAATCAGTTTATGGGCGATCTGGCCTGCTGCAAACACCAGCACGCAGATCCCGACGACATGGGGTTTCTTGGCCAGCGGGCTGTTTTTGAGGCCTTCGCGAACGAATGCAGCCCACAGCGCCAGCAGGATAATCGTAATGCCTTGGCTGCTGATCAGCATTTTTCCCAGCGAATCACCGTGCAGGGCCGGGGAGCGGAAGGATCCGGCAGTCAGCGCAATGATTAACATCAAAGCACTGTAGATCGAAAATTTCAGCCCGGAGAGCGACAAGGGGCCGACGCGAAATTGCATGGCAGTGGATGGGTGCTCGCATTGGATTTGGCCATGTGTACGTGTCCTGTGTTGGATGCTCACGTCTGAGCGAGTCGTTGGTTTCGCGCCAACGGCGCGGCTTGTTCTTTTACTTTACAGCAGACGCCACCTGTTCGGCAGCCAGATCAACAACACACCAGGTGGTGATATAGAGCCCTTTTTTAGCTACCTAATCGGCGGAAAGTTTGTATCTGGCCAACTCTCGGTTGAGCATTTTTTCAGCCACCTATACGGCAGCACAGTTGTGGTAGGGTCGTAACACGCCAATATTTATTCTTTCAGCCAACCTACGCGGCGGCACAACTACCCGGCTGCATCTTTTTAAATCGGTTCATTCTTTCAGCTACCTACGCGGCAGCATAGGGAAAGCCATCACGCTTTATTATACGATATATTCTTTCAGCCACCTACCCGGCAGCACAATTTTCATCGTCAAAAGTGCCGTCCCACCACTCTCTTCAAGCCACCTGCTCGGTAGCACTGGCAGGTTGTGTCTGTGCTGTTGCTTCGCTTCTTTCAGCCACCTACACGGCAGCACAGGTATAAGTCAGACATCCGTTTGCTGTCGAGCTGTCTTCAAGCCACCTAAGCGGCAGCACAGCACCCGGCAACCTTCAGGAAAATCAGGTCATCTCTTTCAGCCACCTATACGGCAGCACAGACCGCAGTCATATTTGACAGCAAATCAATGCATCTTTCAGCCACCTACACGGCAACACAGAACGAACGTTTTAACGCCGGCAGCTGTGACTCTCTTTCAGCCACCTACACGGCAGCACAGGAATACACAGATGCAAAACATAATACCGACATTCTTTCAGCCACCTACACGGCAGCACAGTGCCAGATGAATTGGACGCACACGTTGATGTTTCTTTCAGCCACCTACACGGCAGCACAGCGCTGAATCAGATCAAGGCCAAGGCTGCTGCATCTTTCAGCCACCTACACGGCAGCACAGCCGCGTCGCCTGGGGCAGTCGCCCCTGCGGGATCTTTCAGCCACCTACACGGCAGCACAGCAATGCTCTCCTTGTTCGGTCTGGCCATGGCTTCTTTCAGCCACCTACACGGCAGCACAGGGCCCACCTCGGCTACCAGGGATGGGGGTGCTTCTTTCAGCCACCTACACGGCAGCACAGCGCTGAAGGCAGAAACGAAAAAAGGCGCCATATCTTTCAGCCACCTACACGGCAGCACAGAGTCGATCAGATTGCCAAGTCGGTCAGCAAATGTCTTTCAGCCACCTACACGGCAGCACAGTGGGAGTCACTGCAATGAGAATCCAAGTCGTTTCTTTCAGCCACCTACACGGCAGCACAGTAGAGCCATTTTCACCAAAGCCCAAGCCAGCCCTGAGTTAAGCTCTATTTCAATCGAAAAACCCTCGCCAAAATATACCCAGGAATTCGCTTTCCGGTATCAAACCTGCGGGCAGCACAGCTCCACGGGGAACACCGCATCCACCGCCGCCGACTCCCAATAAGGTGCTTGCACCGGGATCTTGCCGATCGGGTAATCACCCCCACCCAGCGACTCCCACAACGACACCGGCAATGGCCGATTCGACGCACCGTCCTCCCCCATCAGGCTGAAGTCTTCGGAGTACTCCCAGACCACTTCGCCGATCTGACCGGCGCCAGCATTGCAGCGTTTGCCGATGCCCATCACGAAGTTCTCGATCAGGTACTGGCAGCGCTCCGGGTCGCCGACGCCGAAGAACACCACCTCGCGAGCCTGAATCGCCTGGTAGGCGCTGAGGTTGTTCTTGTAGTCGCCTCGGGCCTGGTCGATGTAGACGTACTTCTGGCCACGGCTATTGGGGAAGAAGGCGTTTTCGTTAAGGTCGCTCTCCCCGCGCAAGGCCATAAGGCGCCCTACCTTGGAGTGACGATAACTTCCGGAGACGAATAGCGAGGAGCCCTTGAAGACCTCACCCTCGCGCTCCAGTGGAATTTGCGCCTCATTGTCCGGGCCAGTGGTACCGGTGGCGTTGAACACCGCAGCGGACAGCAGGCCATCCAGGGTGATGCGATGCCCCATGTGGAACGGGGTTTTCAGCTCGATTCGAATTTTGAACGGCGTGGTCATGAACAATCCTCAAATCAATTGGCCGTGGGTGGAAAACACCGCAGCCTGACGGTATGCATTTTCAAAGCGTTCGGCGATAGCGCGTTTCATTTCGCCACGCGTCGGCCCCGATTTTTTGCCATGGTACAGCTCCAGGCGTTTCTTGAGATCCAGCGGCAGTGGAAAACGTGGGTCGGCAATCCAGACCCTTGCGCTGTCGGAGCGGCTGCGAATAGCCCGACCAAAACCCTGGCTCAAGCGGCGTACCGCCTCATTGGTGCTTTGAAGACGAATCAGGTCATCGATCGCTCGCTCGGACATCGTGCCCTTGCGCGCCAGCTGCAGCTTCATCAGCTGAGCATCAATGGTGTTGGGCGGCGAAAATGGCAGGCGAGCCACCACCAACTGACTGATCACACCCGGCAGATCCAGGCCTTCCCAGCCAGCCGGTGTGATGAACACCGCCGATGGATTGTCCTTGAACACACGCAGGTAACTGCCCAGCGGTCGACCCCGTTCATGCACGATCAATCCGGACTGCCCATTCAACAGCACCGCCAGTTTTTCGGTGTCGGCATAAGAGGCTGCCAGCACCAGCGTGCGTCCATAGCTGGCAGCGGTCTGGATCAGGCGGGTGCAGTAGGTCAGCCACTCAGGATTGGTTTCCACCGTTGACTCGTCGTCGGTCTCAATGCGCTTGATCGGTGCAGGTGCTGTGGGATCTGCGAGGACGAAAGCTAGCTGACCGAAGACCTTGGGCTGAAACATGCCAAACAAATCTTCCTGTACCGCGTGAATCGCTTGTGTCTGGCCTTTGAAAGGGTGGCGAATAATACCCAGCTTCTGGTGAAACTCATCGAAGGCTTCCGGCAGCGTGCGCTTGTGGCTGCTCAAAGTCGCCGAGGTAAACAGGATGCCGGCGAGCTGCTTGGGATCCGACACATCCAGGGGATCGGTGCGCACATTCCACAGGCGCGAGAGAATCTGCGCCGGCTGTGCGCGCCCAACCCGCAAGCTTGGGTAGTGCTTGACCGGTGACCAGCTGATGACCACCAGGTCGTCCTGGCCCGCCATGGATTTGCGCAGCGTCTTCAGGTCATCGTAGGCGTCGAGAAACGCCACCCGGCGCTCATCGGCCACCACGTCATTGGCGGCATTGAGGGTTTTTCGCACCCGCTTGGCGCTCGGCTCCAGGGCGGTCAGCACGGTATCGATGGCAGCACCCACAATCGAGTGGGGCTCAGGCACCAGAAATGCCTTGCCATGGCGGCTGTGATCCACCAGGAGCTCGAACAGCTCCTTCACCGGACGCAGAGCCAGCTTTTCATCGACACCCTCCTCCTTGACCTTCTGGCAGATCTTCAGCAGCTGGTGCACAGACACTTCGGAGTTGACCAGCGACCGGCACACCGACTCCAGTCGATCGGCTTCGTCGAACACCGCAATGCGCACCGGTTTTTCCGCGTCATCCAGAAACGCCTTGAAACTGCGCGCATTGAGGGCGGACAGTGCATGGTTGGTAATCAACACGTCGGCTTCTTTGGTGGCGATCAGGGTTTCCTGGTAGCGCAGGATCTCACCCTTGGGGGAGCGGCCCGTGATGCCAATGCGCGCCCGGTCAACCTTGTCAGGCAGGGCATCGCGTCCAATGGCATCGAGGTAATCGTCGATGGTGATCAGGGTCTGGTTACTGTCGAGCCAGGCGCACAGGGCCACAAGAAAGTCGATGTGGTCGCCGGCATCGTTCGGATTTTCCAGCAAGAAGGCCATGTACAACTCGCTGCAGGCATCCAGCGAGGCGTAGTTCTGCATGCCGACCCGCTTGGCCACCGTCAGGGATTGTCCAGTGACCGCAAAGACCCACTGGCGCGCCAGCTCGGCATCCTTGTCCGCAATCTGCTTTTGAAGAAAGCGTGTATAGGTCGAAACCATGACACGCTCACCCTGACGGGCGGCGTAACACATCAGCGGCACCAGGTAGCCCAGCGTTTTACCGGTACCGGTGCTGGCCTGCAAGGAGTTGAGGATGGTTTGAAGTCCAGCCGTCCCGACCCTGGCAAACCCTTTGGCGGCTTGCTGGGCATACGCATGCTGGTCAGGGTTGTAGTGAAACCCGCTGACCGTCATCGCCAGCCCCTGAGGGCCCAGAATGCCCTCGACGTCTGCCAGCAGGGTCTGTTCCAATGTGTGTGTCATGTCATGGCTCCAAGGGGGCTAGAACGCCGGCAGGGCAATGCCAAGGCCATAGCTGTCGACGCAGTTCTGCGCCTGGGCGGGTTCTGCCGCTGTTCGTTTGATCCCAAATCGAAACGCCGAGCGTGTCGACAGGCTTTGCATTTCAATCCAGTGCTCACACTTCTGTGCTTTGGGCTCCAGTTCGAGTGTTTCGCCGCGCTGCTCGGCCCGGCGCTTCAAACGCCTGACATGGCAAGGCGAGGTGTTTTCAAAACGACGATCGCGCTTGAACATCACCAGGTGCTCAAAGGCCGGGACGGGATTGATCGCCAGCGCCAACACCAATTGATGCTGAATCAACGGCTCAATCCTGGCTTTGAAAGCCTGCAGCGCCTGCGGCTCGCCGAATACCCTGAAGATCAGGCCGAACTCGCCACCCCAGGTGCCCCAGTCAGGCCAGGTCACCGCGAGGTTGCTTTGCTGTGGGCTTTGCAGGTGAACAGCCATCAACAGGCGAGCATGGAGCTCGCGCCCCACGTCTGCCCGCTTGATCACAATATCCAGATAATGGCTTCTGCTCATGATTAATCCTGGACAACGGCGTTGGGTGTTTTCACGGCTTTCACCGGAATGGAGAAGTCCGACTCTTCACCGAGCATGAAGTCTTCAAACGTGTTGATGGCCGACAGCAGGGCTTCACCTTGCACCAGCGCCAGGTCGAAAGGCTTGAGGGTGACTTCGCCGATTTGGGTGCGCCCTTGCAGGGTCACTTCGTAGACCTTGTAGCTGCCGGAAACAATCCCGCAACCGGTGGCCACGTGCGCACCAATCACCGGCTCCAGCGAGAAAATGTTCAATGCCTTGAGGATCAGACCGAGTTCCACTTCATTGCTGCGCAGCAGCTTCATGCCATGGTTCATGACTTCGCCCTGCGGAATGGCTTTGAAACCCGCCAGCGGCATGCCAACCGAGACGTCCTTGTTGCCTTCCTCGGCCAGTACCTTGAGCTTGAGGTCAATGGCGTCCTGCTGGGCTTTCACCTCAGCTTGTGCTTCGACACTGGCGCCTTCTTTGCGCAGCTTACCCGCTTTGGCTTTAAGGCTTTTGGCTTCCATGCTCAACTGGGAGCGCACTTTGTTGGCGTCCGACTGGTTGATCAGGTTGGTGACGTCGGCGTCGCTGAGAAAGCTGACCTGGGTCTTGTCGCGGTACAGATCGTCAGAGCGTGCGCCGGAGAAAATTTGCGCCTGGTGGTCGGCTTCGCACGGATTCACACAAATCGCGTTGTCGACCGCCAGGTGCCCCGAAACAAAACCAAGGATGCCCGCGTCACCTGCGCCGAACAGCGAAATCATCGGGTTGGCACGGCGAAAGCTCGCCTCCAGCGCGACGGTGGAACGTTCACTGGTGCCCGAGGACTTGATGCCGCCCAGGGTCAGGAGGTAGTGCTGCTCCAGGCTGAAAGGCTTGTCGTTGCCGGTCTTGCGAATGACCGCATCACGCACCAGATCGCGTGCAGCGCGGCGCAGCTTGCCACGAATGCCGGTGGCGGGGAACATCAGGCGCTTGCCGTCTCGGGTCACAGTGCTTGGAATCGGTACCGGTTTGGTGGCATCACCGCCTTCGCGGTCTTTCAGATCCTTGGAACAGGTGGCCAGCGGGCTTTCGGCGGTGAGCGAGCCTTCAAAAATGTAGGTTTTCATTCCAGAGGATATCCTTGATGAGGTAGTCGATTTGTGTAAATATTGCCGCCGCGCAATATACATCAAAAGGATATCCATGGAAGCCCTTCAATTTCTTTTTCAGCATTTAGGGGTTCCTCTGCAGCAGGCCCTGAATTCCACGTGGTCGGTTGACGAGATGACGGGCATTAAATTGCCATTCACCACCACGGAAAAACGTGATGCTCGCGGCAACCTTAAAAAAGCAGCAAGCGTCGAATTGCTGCGCATGGGCGCCAAGGATGTGTTTGTTCTGTGCCAGGCGTCAGGCTCCCACCTACTGGGCCCGGTGGTGATTCCCTCCGTGCCAGGCCTGACCATTCACGGCAATGTCGTCGGCAGCGTGCAGCGAAAGCTGGTGGAGCTGATGCTGGAGATGCCTGAAGAGCCTTTTCTGGTTGGTGTGTTCACCAAATCAGAAGCCACCCGTGCCCTGCGCCTGTCTCCGCATTCGCGGCTGGGGCATTTTTTCCAGAACGGCGAGAGCTTCAATTTTGACCTGGCCTTGGTGAAGCAGACGCTGGCGCTTTCTCAGGACTTTGAATGGTCAGCCGTGCGACAAGCACTCAACAGTTACACCCAGTACATGTTCCATGAAGATGAGCCATCTGCGGAGCGCCACCGTGAGCAGTTCACGAAGATCATGGAAAAAGACGCGGCGCTGGCGCAGTTAATCTCGACCCTGAAAATCAAGCCTGGCTCGGGTGAGCACATCCTGGTGGATTGGGCCAATCGGGGCTGAGCCCACGAATTCTATGACTCAACTTCTCTGCAAAAGGCATACCTCATGATTGGTGCACTATTGGCTTTGGGCTCATTAACCGGGCCCGTCTCAGACATGCTCATTGATTACGTCGCCAAACGCATGGTGAAAACCATGGCGGGTGAGGCCGGCAATCTGGCCTTGAATGCGGTAAAGGGCCTGGGCATGGCCTTCCTGGGTGATTCAACACCCACGGAAAACGCGACCACAAGCATAGAGGTTCAGGCCCGCTCATTGATCAATGACGCCCTGTCGGCCACAGGGACGACCCTGATTGATGCGAAGGAATTACAGGCCTTGTTGAATATTGCGGCTGCCGCCGAAGGCAACAGCGCCATGGCCAAAACCTTGGCTGCGTGGAAGGCACTGAAAGCCTCCAATGAGGCTGGAAAAAGCTGACGAAGGCACCGGTTTCCGGTCACACGGGTCAAGCCAACAATTTTCATTTAAATGAGGTTGTCTCATGAGTACTTTCTCCCTTCTGGAAGGGCGCGACCCGCTACTGTCCATCGAACTGGCGCATGGAGAAAAGGTCATCGCCGAATCCAACGCCATGGTCATGCACGACGGCGGCGTCAGCATCGAAGGTGGCATGAATGGCGGTGTAATGAGTGCGCTATTCCGCTCGGTGGCCAACAATGAATCGTTTTTTGTCCAGAACATAACTGGCATCAACCCGCGTGGTTTGGGCAACATCATGCTCGCCCCGCAACTACCGGGCGATATCCACGTGCTGGATGTCAGTGAAACAGAGAGCTACTTCATCAATGAAGGCTGTTTCATGGCCTCGGACGCCTCGGTGGACATGACCAACCAGCTCAATTCGAGTCTGGGTAGCGCCCTATTCGGTGACACGGGCGGTTTTGTGGTCATGAAAACCAAGGGCTGTGGCAAGGTGGCGGTCAGTGGCTTTGGCCAGATCATTGTGGTGGACGTCAATCCCGGTGAAGAGATTGTCATCGACAACGGCCACCTGGTGGCCTGGAGCGAGGGGCTGACCCATGAATTGAGTACTGCCTCGTCGCGCAGTGGCATGTTTAGCCGGCTGCTGAGCACCGCTACATCCGGAGAGTTTGCCGTGCTGAAGTTTCGTGGCAAGGGCAAGATTCTGGTCGCCTCGCGCAACCAGAAGTCTTTTGAAACCTACATCCAAAGCCTCATTCCGGCGCAGTAACACGCTGCCAAACCCGGCCTTTTGGGGCGGGGTGTCACAACCCCAAATCCACCTCAAGCACCATCACCCTGTCCATCGGGTCATTGAGCAGTGAGGGGTGGATATGCCCCTTCTTGATATGAAGCTGCCGGTCTTCCTGACTCATTGCCGCCACGTACGCCTCAGCAAACCCCCGCTCCTCCAGTTGCTTGAAATTCTCCTTTTGGATCAGCTTTGGTTTGACCACGGCTAAAATTTGCTCAAGATTGACGCTGGGATCCTCGATCACCTTGGCAAAATACTCATTGTCCTGCTCGCGCATGAACGAATTACCGACATACTCCTGGTGAGCCTTGGTCGATAACAGGCGGGCCTTAAGTGCCAGGCTCAGGATCTCCGACGAATACCGCAGCGGCATGATATTGCTGATGGCGCGGGGAATGCGCAGATCATACCGACCATTGTCCCGCATGTGAGCCACTTCGACGCGGTAATAGGTGCTGACCGTCTCGGTGGGTTTGCTACCAAAGTCCGGCATTTTGTCGAGAATCTGCTGAAACGGCAGGTTGGCGCTGAGCGCAATGCGCTCGAAAAACTGTTTGCCGGCAAGCTCCGGAGAATCACTGGCAACGCCGTCCTGAGCGACGATCGCCTTGAAACGGTCGGCGCGCAACAGGCGCTGATAGCGTGCATAACCCGCCATCAACGCCATCACCGCTGCGTCTCGCCTGGATTCGTCAGCGAGGCCCTTAACCCAACTATCGCTGAGCAGCTGATGGCCTTGAAAACACACATGGGGGTTGATCGCCAGCAAGATGTTCAAGGATTCAAAACTGTCGGTGGCTGACAGAGCACCATTCTGATGTTCCGGAAGAATGCTCATGTGGTCGTAATGACCGATGTCGAACAGCTTGAAAAACCGCAGCGGCTTGGAGTGTGCGGCCTGCCCCCAAATATCCAGGCACAGGCGATGTGCGTCGAACAGCCTGCGGTTGAGCAGCGTGCCGAAAAATTGTTCGATACGTTCAAGCCCCTTTTCGTGCTTGATCCATAGGTGAGCTACCCGAGAAAACTCGGCGGCGATATAGGATTGATCCTGGTGGTACGGGATACGCTCCAAATGCTTGGTGCGCCCGCGCAAGTGCTCCACTTCGGCTTGAAACGCCGTCTCTAGCGCTTGGGGGTATTCCGGATCAAGGGTGATGTTCCAGGCATGTGAGAGCGATCGGCCTTTGCTTGCAAGCTGGGTAGCGCCAGCTTTGTGCTTTCGACCGACCATCCTCAGGTGCCTGGCATCCAGCGCCTCCACTTCATAGCCGTCCCGACGGTTAAGGCTCACCACCAGGTTTTTGACTTTGTAGCCCATGATTGCCTTTTCAGCGGCGTCCTTGAGCAAATCCTTGCGGCAGTCGTTAATTAACGCCTCTGCATTGGCCAGGTCTTTTTCAAAGGCTGACGGTTCCTTGTAGGATTTGCCCGTCCACAAAGTGAGATCACTCAGCACCTGCTTGCCATCTGCGCTGGTGTAGTGCTGGTAAAAACGAATAAAATAACGGAACAAATAATCACGATTGCCGTGATTGTTCTTGCAGTCGATGGACGCGGTTTGGGTGGCCACACTGACACTCCTCTAATTAACCCATTATGCGAAGAGAGTGCGGTGCACAGCAACGTCAGTTCAGGTGAGCCAGGGGTGCGCAGGCTAGGCTCCCCAGCGATCAAGGACGGTGATCACTGGTTGCTTTCCTTTTCGTAGTCCGCAGCCTTTTGAAACCAGTCCCCAAGCATTGTGTTGAGAGCCTCATGCTGTTCGCGTGGAAAACTGTCGGTCAATTTTTGCGTCAACAACGCATATTTCAGGTTCTCGGCTTGGTTTTTTGCACGGTTCATCGCGATGACGGCCATGTACAAATTGGCCACCTTCAGCTGCAGTTCCAGCGTTGTCAGAAATTTCATGATAATTCCCCAAAATTCAATGGCGTGATACCCCTGAAAGCCCCAGAGGCATTAACCCGGTCAGTTTTTGACTTGGCCGGGCCGCGCCCCCTAGGATAAATGAAAAGGTCACCCTCAGGGTAGCCAGTTGATCAACTCGCACCGCCCTACTGCGGGATTATAGAATGCAAGCCCATCCAACCAACGTTCAAAATCAGAAGCCTCAAAAAAAGCCTATTTTCTCGCTCAGCTTTTTGATGATGCAGCGGGTGTATCGACTGTCCAAGGAATTTGAGCACACGGACGAACATGCTGATGTGCCTATCGAGCAGCGGTTGTTCGACGGAGTTCCGGCAGCGGATTACGACTACTACTTGAACAAGTTCTATGCGGCGCTCGGCTTTGATAGCAGCGAATATGTCCCAACCTCAGGGGCTGTGCGTCAGCGGTTTCAGCACTGGTGGTTTGGCCTGCAGGAGTCTGCAGAACGCACGGGCTATTTGACCACCCTCGTCGATCAGCTGAACAACCTTTTTGATCCAAACGGTCGGCTGATCTGGCACTGGTGGGAAGATATGTTCGTCGAGGACGCCAAAGAAGACGACATTATACGTGAGCTGTGGGCTGTTGATGAGTGCTGTGCCCTTGTTTGCGGCCAGCCCTATTCAAAAATTCGCTCTGACATACTGGAAGCCCCTTACGCTGACTATCAGCACCTGACGAACAAGCCGAACGATCTTTTTAGCCTGAACATCCTCGAATTTACGCCAGAATTTTTTCCTGAGGGTCATATGGATCCGGAGGAGCCAAAATTGCGGACTTATCGTGGCGTGCTGATTTCCACCACGATGGAGTTTCTTGTTGACAATATCGAAAGAGCACTGACAGAGCGGATTGACTTGATCATCAAGCGGGACGATGGTGGAAATGATTGCATTTACGGGTATGAACTATGCAAAAACCAGAATCCCATCGTGAGGTTATTTCTCAGCTTTAAAGGCTCCGATCACGATCCACAAGACTGCTATGAACAGGATCGACAGTATAAGAAATTCAACCACGAAGGAACCTCAGCCTACAAGATAATCGCTGAGAGAACCGTAATTCTGGATGAAACGAACTTGTCCACCCAGGAGCTACTGGAAAAACTGCCAGAGCGGTTACACGATCAAATTCTGGAAGCCACGCTTGAAAGCGACCTTGGCTTATAGCTGAGCAATAGCGCCAAAAAACACAATTGGAGACCACATGAAAGCCGCGACAAAAAACAACCAGAACAATAAGGTTGAGTACAAAAACCCGCTGTTCTCTCTCAACTTCCTGATGATGCAACGGGTGTACACACTGTCCCTTGAGTTTGGCCTGGTCGATGAACATGGTGATTATCCGATCCAAGATCGGTTGTTCAATGGCGTGCGCGCCAATGAATACGATCATTATCTGAGTAAAATTTATAGCGCTTTAGGGGTGGCAGGCGAACATGGTTATTCAACGGGTAATGCAGTGCGCCATAAATTCCAGGCATGGTGGGTGGATCTTCAAAATTACCAGAAGCGATCGATGCATCTAAGCCTGCTGCTGGACAACATCAATACGCTTATAGATCCAAATGGAAGTTTGCGATATGACGATGATTGTGGAAAGTTCATGCCCCATCCACAAGACGATTGGGATTTACGCAACCTTTGGGCGATGGATGAACTCTTCGCTATCATTTGCGGCAAGACCTACTCGCAAATCCGTACCGAGATCCTCGAAACCCCTTATGTGGATTATCAGCATCTCCCCAACCAGCCAAAAGACTTGTTCAGCCTCAACATTCTGGAGCTAACCCCAAGGTTCTTTCATCCTGAAGGCAGCGATTACGACGAGGAAGGCTGGATGCACAACTATCGAGGGGAGGTTGTTTCCACCACAATGGATTCCTTGCTCACCAACATCGACAGAGCCCTGGCGGAACGAATCGAAAACATCGTGGAACGGGGGGATGCTGGTGAAAATTGCATTGACGGTTTTGAGGTGTGCATCAACCATCAGCCCGTTTTGAAGTTTTTCCTGTCTTTCAAAGGCTATGACAATGATCCTATCGAGGATAGAAATCGGGAAAGTCAATATTCCAGGTACAACCTCGAAGGGAGATCGGCCTATAAAATTGATGGCAGCAGAACCATTGTTCTCAACGAATCGTATTCCAACCTACAAGAGCTACTGGATCTTCTGCCAAGCGTTTTTCATGATCAAATTTTGGAAGCCGCACTGGAAAATGACTTGAATTTATAAAAGCAGGCTTCGTCGGTGGGTATCGCATCGGTGATCTTGCAAGAACGGTTGCAATACGTCCCGGCACATCGACACAATAAGCAATTGGAAAACGCCCAGAGTTGAAGCTTTGGGTTCTAACGGACAGTCCGAGCACCATGACTCAAACCAGCCCTGCCGCACAAAAACCGATCATCTCAGAAAGCTACCTGACCTTGCAGCGAATCTACACGCTGTCGAAGGGCTTTGGGTTAGACGACCCTGACGGAGATTTGCCCGTTATCGAGCGACTGTCGGTGAGTAAAGTCAATGCATGGCACTACACCAGCTACCTCAATGCCTTGTGCGATCTGATTGGTCTTGATTATGGGGTGCCCAACGACCCCACGGTCAATAGTGTCAGAGCCGCTTTCCAAGCCTGGTGGGAGAGATCTGGTAGTGACGCGCTGCAAAAAAGTTATGTGGCCGCGTTTGTTGACCGCATCAACTACATCACGGGGTGGGACAACTTTGCCACTGCCTATAGTCCTGAAGACATCGCAAAGCACGAGCCCGATTGGGTTAGGAATAATACCAATATTAAAGAACGCGAGCACCTATGGGCTTTTGAAGCGCTAATGGAGTTCTTGTGCGGCCAGAGTTTTTCAAGTGTCAGAGATGAGATTCATGCAAATCCATTCTTGAACTTCAATCAGCCCTTCAGAGATTTTTACAGCATCAACATCCTTGAGCACACACCGACCATTGACCTTAGCAATATTGATCTTGATGACCAATATGGCGAGGTGTACACCCACAAAAACTGCCTGATCACCACCTCGCTGGGCTTTGCTATCAAAAACATCCAGAAGCTTATGGCCGATCGAATCGACTTTCTTAAAGCACGCGAAATTGATCATTTCACATCCATTCGTGGGCTGGAACTGTGCAAGAACAATGAGGTGTTTGCTGTCATTCGTTTCAAGTTTTTGGGGGATAACTACCAGCCCTGGTCTGATCGAGACCACAACTACACGTATAAGCGCTATCATCGACTGGGCATCAATGCCTATGACGTGTCTACAGAACTTTCCCGGTTAACGACTGCCGACACGCACCTGTTGAGCCACCTGCGCGATCATGTGCCGCATCGCTATAAGGACTTGCTCATGGAACATGCGCTGGCCACCGATCTCGGACTGTAGAACCCACCAGGGATTGGCCAAAACCACCTCCCCCATCGCGGCAAAGGTCAAAATAGTGCAAAATGATCCAGCCAAATTTTCCATTTTTTGATATATTGACGGACATTCGATTCAGTTGCCTATTGGGGCACACGGTCTTGGGGCCTTTATGTCTACACCACTCAACTCGGCAGGGTCGCGCACCCCTTCGCTGATGAGCAGCCATCGTATGGATGGACTGATCATCTTTGGCTGCATTGCCATCCTGCTTGGCTTTTTCGCCCACCAGTGCATCCAGGTTTATGAGCGCACTGACCGCCTTCAGGCCCTGTACGATGGGCTAGAAGCCAAATCAGACCTGCACAAAGCCTTCATTAGCAACTACCGACTTTGCTCTCCAGCCCTGAGTGGGAGCCGCAGGGTGGCGCCGGGCGGTGATTGTCTGGGCCATGTCGTGCAGGTGATCAAACCCCTGGCGCCATCACTGGAACGCCTGTTCGAGGTGGAACAAGATGTACGGCTCGGAGAACAGGCCATTTACATCCAGACCACCACCAGCTTTTTAAAGTAAGGCTTTTTCTTGAATAACCGACGTTTTTACATCATTTCTACACTGGTCATAGCAGGTCTTGTCGCCGCGCTGGCCGTGAGCGCCTCACGGGTTATGAGGGCCCAAGTCGCTTCACAGCTTGCCTACGCACAAATGTACGATGGACTGGCAGCCAAAAGTGCAGACCATCACAATTTGGTGGATTACTACCGATCGTGTGTCGATAACACACGCACCAATCGCCTCATGCGAAACGTCACCGCCCTAACCTGCATGGACAAGACTCAGGCCTGGTCGCAACAGCTGAAGCTTACGGTGCCCTTCTCAACCATTCAGAATGATATTTTGGCAGGTGAAGCCCAGGTTTACCTGAAGAGTGCTTCGCACTAACTATTCATCGGGAGTAAAGGCGTTGGGCAATAGAAAAAAACGACCTGCTCAAAAACAAACGGCGCTCAAAATCACTCAATTTCAGCTTGATATCGCTGTCAATGTTGTGGCGTTCGTCGTGTTGGTAGCCGTTCTTGCCGGCGTGCAGATGGCGCGAGCGCCTGTGCAAGTGGCGTACGAGTGCATGTACAAAGAGCTTGAAGCCAATGGCCCTGACTACGCTCTTGTGTTGGATTTTTACCTTTCCTGCAAAGCGAGCCAACAAACACGCAATCCTGACTTCTTGGATTGCATGGAGCAGGCTGAATCCTGGGCAAAACACAAATCCATGACCACACCATTTCGGATCATTGCTCGGGATATTCTTGACATCCTCCCCCACCTCGACTTGTTAGTCGTCGCCTTACGGCGAGAAGGAAGGGGATTCCCTACGGCGTCAGTCGGTCTCAACCGGCTGCTCGCTTCGATGGGTTTCTGCTGCTGACGGCATTACATCACCGTTCACTTCACAGACGATCCGGCCACTGTCCTGACCTTTGAACAGGTTTAATCCGCGTTCACGGATGTTCTTTGCCGCTACCAAGTCGGCATTCTCGGTGTGGCCGCAGGCCACACAGA